>Ga0209211_10001586_pt1 | contig 42502 bp, 32 predicted proteins | sample RifGroA2_FD_183992 | JGI IMG/M metagenome (GOLD analysis project Ga0209211, IMG submission 183992) | Groundwater microbial communities from Rifle, Colorado, USA - Groundwater A2 (SPAdes) (version 2) | ecosystem: Environmental > Aquatic > Deep subsurface > Groundwater | place: Rifle, Colorado...
CATCGGCAGGGTCAGCCAGGTCCTTCGTGGAAGGCGAACGTCATGTGGCCGCCGCGGCCTGGCGCGATCTCGCGCAGTGCGGGGTGCTCTCAATTGCGGAACGTGGACGGGACCATGCGCGCGTGCTCACGTCGGCATTGGCCGCCGCCGCGGAGACGCCACGTGGCGCGCTTCGCGCGCTGGAATCGGCGGTGCAGGCGGGCGTCCTCACCCGCCGCGTCGACGACATAGCGACTGCGTTCGAGCAGCAGCACGGTGCGGGAACCTGGAATGCGATGGCACCCCGCACACGTTCACGGGCGTATTGGTCGTTCCTCGTCGCGGAGACCAACCGCCGAGGGGCGGTGCCGACCGAGTTCTTCTGCGACTACCCGACGGCCCCCTGCGAAGTCAGGGGTCGCGTACAACACCGCTATGGCGCGTGGCTCACAATCCCGGTCTTCGTGGCGCATCCGCGTACCGGGCAGCCCGTGATCGGAGGCTTCTCGTACCGTTCGCTCAGGCCGGACGTGACCAAGGATGGGCGGCACCGCAAGAGCCGCCGGAACACCTTCTGCAACGTCGCGGGAGCCATTCTCGGCTGGGAGGAGCAGGCGGCCGAGATCCAGGCGCGGGGTGCCGTCACAGTGGTCGAGGGGGTGATGGATTATCTCGCCATGCGCGGCGTGCGCGCGGCCGCTCCGGTGGTCGTGCCACCGGTGGTCGCGGTGCAGGGGATCAGCCTCACGAGCGAGCAACGCGTGCAGTTGCAGCAGCGCGTCCGGCGTGCCGTGCTGTTCCTCGATGCAGACAAGGGCGGGGAACTCGGCGTGCACCAACTCGGTGCTGACCTCAGCGATGCTGGGATTCGCGTATACGTGGCGACGGTGCCGCCGGATGCTGGCAAGGATCCATGCGACTTCAATGCGAAGCGCGGTCCCGCGGCCGTCGCGGACGCCATCCGTGGCGCTGCCGTCCGGCCGCTACCGCTGCACGAACTCGAGGTGGCGCGCACGGAACTCGATCGCCTGGCCGCTGCCGTGAAGCGGAACACACCGCCCAGTGGGCGGAACGCACCCGCACCTCACGATCACCTAACGCTGGCTACCCATCCTCCTCTCCGGGTCGGGCATGCCGTGCTCGCGCGCGTCGGTGACGCAGTGGCCCGATGGCCGGGCAATCCCGACGACTTCGCGGCACGGAGCGCGGCGCTGCTGGGCTTGCCCCGCGAGGTCGTTGATCAGGAGATCGGACGGCGACTGCCGCGGTCCTCCAGTCAACCCGACGTCGAGGTAGAAGGCAACGGACCGACGGCGCGAATTGCGAGAGGACGCTAAGGTGAGCACGTCGCGGTGTGCAGAATCGACGGGACAACCCTATCTACGGACTGTGAACAGGACGTTCACCACGACCGGAGCGACGGCAATGCAGCAGATGTTCGGATCAGCCCAGGGCCAGGACAGCGGACGCGGACGCACCCGGAGAGGAACAACCGTAATCTCCGCCCGCTCCATCTTCGCGAGCACGTTTCAGAAGTACCCGCCGCTGCCGCCCGGCGAGGCAGCCGCCCTGAACCGCGCGCTGGGTCGCCGTGTGCAAGACGGCCGAACGGGTGTCAGCGACGAGGCGATCGTGCTCACCGACGATGCCCGCGCCGCCCGCGATGAGCTCGTCTTGCGCAACCTGCGTTTTCTCTCGACCCTGGCGAAGCGGTGGGACGTGGCGATGCAGGACGTCGTCGCCGCCGTGACGTCCGATGATGTGTTCGGGATCGTCTTACAGGGTGCGCTCCGGGCCGCCGAACGCTGGGATCCGTCGCTAGCTGGCGCGGCCAGCTTTCCGACGTACGCCGAGTGGTGGGTCCGCGAAGCCATCGGCAAGGCGCGCGCCTCGAACGCGCACGTGCTCACGACCGCCCAAGCTGTGCCGCAGTTTCTGCGCAATATCAGGAAGTTCCGTGTCGCGTTTCTTGCTACGCACGGACGCGAGCCGACGACAGCGGAGATCGGCGATGGCGTGGGGCTGCGCATCGACCGCGTCAAGGAGCTCCTCGCGGTCGCGGGGAAGTCGCGCAGCCTGCACGAGCCGACCGACCATGACGAACACGGGCCGACCGAGCTCGGCGAACTGTTGGGGCACGACGACCTGAGCAGCGAAGTGAGCCACGCGAACCTCGGGACGTCACCGGAGACGGATTACGCGTTGCGTCGTCGCGGCGAGGTGCTCGAACAGATCTGCCGGCGCCTCGTACCGCGTGACCGGCTGTTACTCACGTACTACTTCGGACTGGCGAACCAGAGTAGCCGGAGCTTCTCGGAGATCGCCATCATGCTGAACTCGAGCCGCCAGACGATGGCCGCAGCGTTCCGGCGGCTGCTCATCGCGCTGCGCGAAGATCCGGCCACGCGCTCGTTGCTGCTCGAACTGAAGGAACTCTGCGAGTTTGCCGTCGCGGAGTCGGTCGCCGCCGAGGACTGGCGGCAGGGCAACCTGCAGGTGGCGATGGGCTGAGCCGGCGTGCCCGCGTGCGATTCACGGCGACCGACGAGGTCGCCGTCGTCGTTTGCGGGGGGTTCAGTTCTTGGACATCAGCACGCGAATGCGCTTCGCACCGCCTGCCGGTTGATCGACGATGATCGTGCGCGTGTATGCGCCGCCGGTCGTGGCGATGCCTCGGGCATCGACGCTCTGCGAGTAGGTACCGACCGCCAGGGAGTCGAACGCCGTGATGTCGTTGTTATCGAGCCCGGAGCGGCTACCCTGGACCTGGGCGAGCTGGTCCGACGCCTCGCGTGACATCTTCGCGAGGAGCGTCGAACTCGAGAGCACGGCGACGGCCATGACGCCCAGGACGAGGGCAGAGACCATGACCTCGACGAGCGTCATGCCGCGGCGATCACGAGTAGTGGGCATGGCAATACGGTAGCGCGGTGACCCGCTGGCTGTCCGGGTGTTGCCGTTAGCCGAGAACCGGGGTTCTCGGCTCTTGGGGGAGGAGCGGCAAGGCAGGTCCAGCCGGGCGACGGAAGCGCCGCGCGCTCAGCGCGGAGTTCAAGGCCGAGGCGGTCCGGTTGGTGGCCGCGCGGCGCTCGGTGCCAGATCGGTAGCGATGCCACTGACGCGCCGAAACGTCTTCTCGTCGCCACACCACGGTTTCGCCGCTGGCATTGTTGTTGATTCCCCAACCTGAACCCAACAAGACTGGGTTGCGAGTTGCTTCTGGTGGTGCGCCCGTGCGACGTACCCCGTTCGGCGGTTGCTACTCCAAATCCTTACCGCGACGTCCGAATCGCTGCGGAAGCTGCGTAATTCCTCAAGTCGCGCGGCATACGCGCCGTTGTCTATGAACGCGGCCTCCTGCGCGCTCACCAGGCCCACAAGAACACGTTTGGTAGCACCCTCCGTCGTTTCCGGAGCCTCGACGTCGGCCGCGCGCCGGACCGCTCTCGACTCTACCTCGAACGACTGCAGCTTCCATTGACCGAAATCATCGTGTCCGAGTCGGAGCACGAGGGTCATCGTGAACGACATCGCCAGGGGGCCTGAGGTCAGGTCGCAGGACATCGTACCGCTCGATCGAACGCGAACCGGCCAGTACGCACCTGCGGCATTGTATGCACCACGATCGAGAATCGCCTCGTCCGTGAATGTGAACCGTGTTGACGCGCTGATATCACAGGGCATCGCAATGTAGGGACCCTGCCCTCGGATGACGGCGTGCGCTCGGTCCCAAATGAACGCGTCGGCGGGCGTGCGTTGCGCCTGAGACGGTTCGCTGACGGTAAACGCGGCCACCGCCAAGGCAAGTACAGAGACCCGCATAGGTGCTCCGGGGTTCGGTCAACGCGCGCAGTTCGTTGTGAACGGCGAAGCCAATATCTGACTGCTTGGCGGTTCGGGCAAGTCACCTGTTTCCGCAGCACGACTGGAGCGGACGTAAGGTGCCCTGCATGCGACGAAGCGGCTCTTTTCAAGGCACGCAACCGTTCCTCGTCACCCGGCCTGTCGCCCGTCCTAGTCTGGAAAGGAGGGGACCCTCTAGCCAGGCCAACGCATGTCGAACTCTGCCGAATGGCGGGTGCGGCGCAGTGCCGTACTCATACTCTTCTCGCTGGGGCTCGTGACTCCCGATGGAGCGCGCGCCCAGGGCTCGTCCGCGCCGCTCGATACCGTGAAGGTCACGACCTACAAGTTCAAGACGAAGGTCGGGCAGGTGCGCGGCGACACGCTCGTGTCCGCCGGCGGATCGGGCGTGAGTCTTCCGCCCGCTCCGTGCACCTACACTGGCGCGCCGGTGGGCCTGGCGGCCGCGAATGCCGCGTGTCAGCCGTGCTCTGCGTACCTCTTCGAGGGCGGCGCTGGCAACTGGGCGGGATCGCCGGCCCCAAGCGGTGCCACGTGCACGCCTTGCGCGCGACCGGGGCTTGGGTCGTACGTCTCCACCGGAGCGACCTGCAACACGCCGCGACAGTTGGTCGCGGTGCTGTCGGCACCGGGGAGCGGCAACACGGGAACGGCCGTCAGCGGGGTGACCGCCTGCTCGAGCTACTCGGGCACGTACGCCTATGCCATCGAAACGTGGGCGATCAACTGGGGGGATGGCAGTGGCTCGTGGTCCACAACCGGATCCTGCTCGGCCGCGCCGGCACACCTCTACAGCACCGTCGGCACCTACACGATCACGGCGACGGTGACGAACACAAAGGGCGACATTGCGGGGACGACGACGGGAACGATCACGATCACGCCCCCGCCCTGTCCGTACACCGGGGCCGGTGCGATCTACATCACCGACCCGGCCTGCACCCCGTGCAGCAGCCTCTACACCGAAGGCAGCGCGACGCTCTGGAGTCAGCACGCCTCCTGCACGGCGTGCGCCCGCCCTGGCTTGGGCACCTACTGGAGTGGTGGTGCGACGTGCACGCTCAAGCGAAACCTGTATGCGGCGATTGCCGCGCCGGACTCGCTCATCAGGGGCACGACGCTCTCGGGACTGTCGGGCGCCGGCTCGACCAAGGATGCGAACGCGTACGCGATTGCGCAGTGGGCGTGGACGTTCCCCAGCGGCAGCCCCGCGACCCTGACGCGGACGGATGGCACCGTGCCATCGCCGCCGGCATGGACGGTGGCTGGGACTTACAGTATCTCGCTCACCGTCTCCAACGGCGCCCTCGACAATCCGGGCACGGCCAGCAAGTCCGTCAAGGTCGTGGCACCGTGCAGCTATACCGGAGCGCCGGGCACGTTGTTCAGCACGGCCGCCACGTGTTTGCCATGTTCGAGTGCCTACACCGAAGGAAGTGCCACACTCTGGCGGAACGATGCGAGCTGCTCGGCCTGCACCCGACCGGGACTCGGAGCCTACTGGTCCGGTGGCGTGAATTGTGCGACGAAGCGCGCGTTGACGGCTGTGATCACCATGCCGGATTCGATCGTGGTGGGCACGTCGCCCACCGGGCTCGTCGGTACGTCGTCGAGCGGCGCGGCGGGCGCGTTCCCGATCAGTCAGTGGGCGTGGACGTTCCCGTCGGGCTCGCCCGCGTCGCTCACGCGCGCGGACGGCACGGTGCCATCGCTCCCGACGTGGAGTGCGGCGGGGACGTACTCCGTCAGCCTCACCGTCTCGAACGGCGGGTTGGACAATCCGGGCACGGCGGCGAAGAACCTGAAGGTAGTGGCCGCGTGCGCGCTGACGGAGTCACCGGCGGGCACCTTCAGTACCGCTGCAGCCTGCGTGCCGTGCCCGCGCAGTGGGCTTGGCGGGTACATCGCGGGCGGCGCGACGTGCACCACGAAGCGCACGCTGAATGCGGTGATCTCCGGCGCCGATTCTGTGGTGGTAGCCCAACCGCTCACCATCAGCGGGACCAGTTCGAGTGCGGGTACGTACGCGTATCCGATCACGCAGTGGGCCTGGACGTTCTCCAGTGGCACCCCGGGGACGTTGAGCAATGCCACAGGGACGCCGTCGTCCTCGCCTGCCTGGGGGACGGCGGGTACGTACGCGGTGAACCTCACGGTGTCGAACGGCGGTCTCGACAACAACGGTACCGCTTCAAAGTCGATCAAGGTCGTGACGGCGTGTTCGTATACGGAAGCGCCGGGGACACTGTTTTCATCGGCGTCGAACTGCACACCGTGCAGCCGTCCGGGGCTCGGTGCGTACTGGAGTGGCGGCGGAACCTGCGACATGCCGCGGACGCTGAACGCCGTGATCATCGCTCCAGACTCCTCGCTGACCGGCACCGCGTTGTCGCCCTTGAGTGGTGCTACGTCGACGCCAGGTACCTACGCGTATCCGATCACCACGTGGACGTGGACCTTCCCGAGTGGCAGTCCGAGTGCTGGTACATACCCCTCGGGCACGGTGAGTGCGCCTCCGATGTGGGTGACGGCGGGGACCTACACCGTGACGCTTGTCGTGTCAAATGGCGCGGATAACGCCGGCACCGCGACGAAAGCCGTGAAGTTCGTTGTGCCTTGCACACTCACGGAGGTGCCGGCGGGCACGTTCAGCTCGAGCAGTAGTTGCAGCGCGTGCACGCGGCCCGGGCTCGGTGCCTACTGGTCTGGGGGAACGACCTGTACGACGAAGCGGACCTTGAACGCCGTCGCGACGATGCCGGACTCGATCGTCGTGGGTACGGCGCTGGGGGCGAGTGGGACCGGCTCCACCTCCGGCACGTACGCGTATCCGATCACGCAGTGGGCATGGACCTTCCCGAGCGGGAGCCCGGCGTCGCTCACGAACCCGACCGGGACGCCGAGCGCACAGCCGACCTGGGTGACGCCTGGCACGTACTTGGTGTCCGTCACGGTCTCGAACGGCGGTCTCGACAACGCCGGCACGACCACGAAGAATGTGAAGGTGGTCGCTGCGTGTGCACTCCTCGAGGCACCGGCAGCGACGTTCAGCACGGCGACGCTTTGCACGCCCTGCACGCGGCCGGGTCTCGGGGGGTACGTCGCCTCAGGCGCGACGTGCACCACGAAGCGCACGCTGAACGCGGTCATCACAGCACCGGATTCGGTGCTGACGGCCAGCGCGCTGGGTGTGACCGGAACGAGCTCGTCCGCTGGCACGTACGCATACGCGATCACGAACTGGGCGTGGTCATTCCCAAGCGGTACACCGGCCTCTCTGAGCAATGCGACCGGTTCGCCCTCGAGTCAGCCGACGTGGACTGCTCCCGGCACGTACACGATCAGTCTCACCGTTTCCAACGGCGGGCTCGACAACAACGGTACTGCGTCGAAATCAATCAAGGTTGTCACGCCTTGCTCGCTTGTCGAGTCTCCCGCCGGGACGTTCAGTACCTCGAGCGCGTGCGTGCCGTGCACGCGACCTGGGTTGGGCGCGTATATCGCGTCGGGAACGACGTGCACGACGAAACGCACGCTCAACGCGGTGATCACTGCGCCGGATTCGGTCTTGAGGGGCTCGGCATTGGGAGCGAGTGGAGTGAGTTCGTCGTCGGGTACCTACGCCTATGCCATTTCGACGTGGGCGTGGACATTCCCTAGCGGCACGCCTGGCTCGCTCAGCAATGCAAGCGGCACTCCCACCAGTCAGCCCACCTGGGCGACCGCAGGGACGTACGCCGTGTCGCTCACCGTGTCGAATGGTGGCCTCGACAATGCGGGAACCGCCAGCAAGTCCCTCAAGGTGGTGGCGCCGTGCGCGCTCACCGAGGCGCCCGCAGGAACGTTCAGCACGGCGGCGACGTGCATCCCGTGCACACGGCCGGGCCTCGGTGCGTACATCGCGTCGGGTACGACCTGTAGCACCAAGCGCGCGCTGAACGCGGTGATCACCGCGCCGGATTCAGTGCTGACGGGCACTGCCTTGGGGGTGAGTGGAACGAGTTCGTCATCGGGCACCTACGCCTATGCCATTTCGACGTGGGCGTGGACATTCCCTAGCGGCACGCCTGGCTCGCTCAGCAATCCGAGCGGTACGCCCACGACGCAGCCCACCTGGGCGACCGCCGGAACGTACGCCCTGTTGCTCACTGTGTCGAACGGCGGGCTCGACAACAATGGCCTGGCGACGAAGAACGTGAAAGTGGTGGTGCCGTGCAGCCTTGCCGAATCACCGGCGGGGACGTTTTCGACGGCAGCGACGTGTGTGGCGTGTGCGCGCCCGGGCCTCGGCGGCTATATCGCAAGCGGGGCGACGTGCTCGGCTGGGCGCAACCTCTACGCGGCGATCACGGCCTCCGATTCGGTGGTGGCGGGGCAGCCGCTGGCGATCAACGGGTCGTCGTCATACGCGGGCACGTATGCCTATACGATCACGAACTGGGCGTGGACGTTTCCGAGCGGGTCACCGGGCTCGGGCTCGTACGGCTCAAGTGCCGTCTCGAGTCCACCGACGTGGACATCGGCCGGGTTCTACACGACGACGCTCACGGTGTCGAACGGCGTGGACGTGTCGGGCTCGACGTCGAAGAGCATCAAGGTGGTCGCGAAGTGCGCGTTGGCTGAGGCTCCCGCCACCATGTTCAGCACGAGCAGCAGTTGCACGCCGTGTTCGCGTCCGGGCCTTGCCGGCTATGTCGCGTCGGGCGCGACGTGCACCGCAAAGCGCAACCTCAATGCGGTGCTAGCGGTTGCGGACTCCGTGCTGGTGGGAACGTCGACGCCGGTGAGCGGCTCGTCGTCCTATCCGGCCACGTACGGCTATGCGATCACATCGTACGCGTTCAGCGTGTCGGGCGCGGTCAACACGACGGGCCAGACGGGTGCGGCCTCTGCGATGAGCGTGTCTCCATACTGGGCCAGTGCGGGCACCTATGCGGTCTCGCTGACGGTCTCGAATGGTGGTCTCGACAATCCGGGCGCAACGTCGCGCAGCGTGAAGGTCGTGAATCCGTGCAGCTATGACTACGCGCCTGCGGGGCTGTTCTCGACCAACAGCGCGTGCACACCGTGCGGGTACACGTATTCAGGGAACCTGTGGGACGGCTCGGTCTACTGTTCACCATGCTCCTATTCTGGAGCGCCTGGCGGGATGGGGTCCAACGATCCGTCGTGCTCGGCATGTCCGTACAACGGATCACTGTGGTCTGGTTCGGCGTCCTGCGTGCCCCCTCCGCCCTGTACGCTCTCTGGCGCGCCCGGCGGCATGCTTGCCAGCGACCCAGGGTGCACCGGATGCCCGTACAACCCGCCTGGGGGCGGCGTTTGGTCCGGCGCAGGTTCGTGCGTGCCGCCTGCGCCATGCACGCTGAGTGGTGCGCCGGCTGGGATGCTGGCGTCCGATCCCGGTTGCACGGGTTGCCCGTACTCACCGCCTGGCGGTGGCGTGTGGTCGGGCTCGGGTTCCTGCACACCGCCCCCGGTATGCGGGTTGGCGGATGCTCCGGGCGGCATGCTCGCGAGTGACCCGAGCTGCACCGGGTGTCCCTACTCGCCGCCTGGTTCCGGAACATGGTCCGGTTCAGGCGCGTGCGTACCGCCAGCACCTCCAGATCCGTGCCCGTACAACGGAGCACTCGCCAAGAGCGATCCCAGTTGCACGCAATCCTCTACTCGGTACGTAGAGGCGGACGTCTTTGTGGGGTACAGCGATTACGACTGGTTCTACGGTGGCACCTACACCCTGTGGACTGTGAACTATGATGTCTACCAAACAACAATCAATGGCTATGGTACGGTGATCTCCGACGTACCGATCTCATCAGGTTCATGTCAGGCGGAGGACACCACGGCGAACTACGGGTACGACGGCGCTCCAGCATACAAGGGCACCAACTGTCCATTCTGGCCGTGGGTCCTGGGGTAACCCCGTTGGCGCGACCACGGCCGAAGCTCCCGTCCGTGTGTTCGCCGCCTGCATTGCGTAGTGGGTAAGGGTAGTTGTCCAACGCGCGAGGGACGCCTTCGTTATCGCGGGTCGAGACGTGGCGATAGCCGAGCGACTCCGGGGGTCCGGCGGGCGAGGAATCAGGAAGGTGGGGCGCAGCACTTCCGCAGATGCCGAGCTCGCTGTGCCAACTCTCGTTCGAGCTGCGGGAGCGGTCATTCGGCCACCTCGGGCCGAAGCGTGCTGACCGCTCGGACGAGTCTCGCTTTGGTGTACGTGAGGACGAGTTCCGCTTAGCGCTCCGCCCCCGCAGCGAGAGCGGCCTTCCGTCGGGACAACACTCCTGAGCGGTCGCAAGGGTGACACCGGCGGGGGCTAGCGGGCGCTAGCCCTGGCCGGCCACCAAACAGCATGCCTCGGGCGGACGCGTCGTTGTCAGTTGGGCGCGTCTGGCGTCCGCGAGGTCGTAGTGAAAACGACCGAGGTCGTGTCTTGCTACACTCCCGGTCGTTGCATGATATGCCATACTCCCACCTACTCGACGAGGGCGACGAGGTACGTGAAGCTGGGGCGCCGCCGTCTGGTCCTTCGCGCCGAAGCTGGCGAGCAGCAGCCCGAAGAGTTTCCGATCCGGAAGCTCGTCATCACCGACTGTTGGCGTAGCATTCGCCGGGTCCTGAAAAGAAGGGCTCACCGACGACCACGCTCTTCGACAGAGCCATTCCATCCCGATAGCGAGCCGTAATCGTCGTGGCACCGGGACGCTTATAGCTAGTCGACAATTGGGCCGTTCGGGTGTTCGCGAACGCTATCACCGTCGTATCGGACGATTCGAGATCGAAGAGTATGGCAGACAGCGACGCGGAGTCCCCGTTCGCAAGCACGGCCGCGAGCGGTATGCCGATGTTGTTGCTCGACGTGAGCGTGCACGGGGAATGCGAGAACCGTCGGGTGAACGGCAAGTTGTCCGGTACGACAAACCAGACGCCAGTGACGTCCTTGGAGCCCACGAAGAGTGACCGCACGACAGGGCGAGTGTCGGTCGGACTTACGCACTTGGGGTCGCTCGCCAGGATGTCGGGATTGTACGCGCACGGCAGGCCCGGCGGCGTGACGGCCGCCGGACCGTCCCCACCGCACGCCATGGCGAGCGCGAGAAGCACGAGCAGAGAGTAGTTCAGGATTCTCATGGGGTCACCAGTTCGATGAAGGTACTCACTTCTGCTTTCACGTGGAGTCCGACTGGTCGGGCGTTCCCGATTGCCGGTTGCGAGAGACTACAGTCGCCACGCGGCGCATCAGCGGCGCCCGTTGCCCCTCCCCGGGGGGAGGCTCTCCGCGTGGCTCACCATGCCGGCCTCACGGGTAGCGGCAACTTCGTGGCAGGAGGTAGGGTATCGAGCAACGCTCGCGGAGCGACCCTGTACCGAGCCTTGGTCGAATCGACCAGAACCGATCGCAGGGCCCAACGCGCACTGTCGGCCATGATTTGCATGTCAACTGTATACGCCGAGAGAACAAACGACTGGCAGGGCGGAGTGGACGCGAGAATCCCCGCCTGCACAATTGCACCTCGTTTCGCGGTGGGAATCGTTACCCGGAAGCCCTGGCGATAGACGAGGCTCGAGTCTCCGATACACCCCCACGTTCCTTCGTGGAGCCGCTGTGTTACGTCGGCGAGATACAGCCATTGCGAATCATTCGGGAAACGTTGGAATCGAGTTCCGGCGATCTCAACGGAGGCCGGCGGCACCGGTGCGGAGACGCGTGCCACGGGAGGAAGAACTCGGAAGGCCATTGGCCACCACGCCACGAGCGACGGCGTCGCCGTCGGCCGTCCATGCACGGATGTCCCCGCAGACGCACAGCCAGCCAGCAATACCGCAAATAGAGTCGCTCGTCGCATGGGTGCCCATCTCAGGTTAGCGTTATGTGTTAGGATAGGGTGGCTGCAATCCGGATGACATTCTGTAGACCCCGCCGAAGCCGTCCGACGAATGCGACACGCCGGGATGACGGTTGGGCAGCCGCATTCGGGGCCGTTTGCGGCAAGTTCCGGCAAACCCCGACAAAGATAATGGGCCGCCGTTACATGGCGTAATAGTTCCTGGCTGTCTTGCGCGCTATACTTGGATCAGACCTCACGGGATGATCACATGGCAACCGAAGCGCGTTGGGTAGCTGACTCGGAAAGACGGCGAGGGGACGGCGGACCGGATATTGCGGAATCTCCGCCGACTGATCACCCGCAGTCGTTCCGTGAATTGGCGGCCATTGAAGGCACAAATCGGCAAGTTGCGTTCGCGCGTTTCAGGCGCTTGCAGATCGCCCTGCGCGTCTTGGCCGCCAAGCCGAAGTCGAGCATCTAGCCGGTATTGACAAGCGTGCCGCACCCAGTTCCATGTCCCTGCTTAGCGGCATCAGGACTGTACTGAGATCCCCGACTGAGTTGCACTCGCGTCGCGAAGCGACGATCTAGTTCGGAGATGCGGACCACGCGGATGACAGCTCACCAGTGCAGAAGATGCTTGACCAGACTCGGCGCGTGGTTGCCGTGTCGAGGACGGGGGCCGATGAAAACAGGCCGACCCACACTAGACGCGCCTCGCGAAGCCTGCGCTGATACAGAAGCGTTCAAGGCTCTGCCAATTGTCGAATCGCAGCGCACCGTCTGGGAGTCGCCTTTCCAACTCGGCGTAAGAAGCGCGTGAGCGGGCGGCACCATGCTTGGCAAACTCCACCACTCTCCGACGATGTTCCCATGCGAGAAGGTCGCAGATCTGGAACGGCACCCAGGTCTTTGTCTTGAAGACCGGCATCTTCCCGTATCTACGCCTGGTAGCGTTCATGAATTTGCCCTTGTCTAGGTCGCCATCCTCGAATACCAGCTCCATTGCGTCGGCACCTGTCATGGTTTTCGCCCTGAAGCGATTCGAGGCCCACTGGAGTGTGTAGCCGATGACCTGGAGCCCGCAGAACGCATACGGTTCGGGCGGTACGATGTCTGGGATGTCAAACTCCATGAACATGCGACGAAGATCAGCGAGAATGACGCCATGCGAAAACGGCTTGTGCGTTTGCTTGTGCATGATGTCCACCGCGCGCGACAAGAACTCGTTCCGCCGCGGCAGATCCCGTTTCCACGACGCGTATTGCTGCACGCCGGCCTCAAAGTCGGTCATGTGAAAGGGTGACTTGATCCCGGACTCGCGTAGCAACGAGAGCCACTCGTCCTCAAATGCCCTCCACTTCTCGACGGTCGACACGAAACCCGAAACAAAGAACGCGGCGCCGGGACTCGTATCGCCGGCAAGGCCGCTCGCGTCGAAATTCGCGGTAAACATCGTCATAGAGAGATCGCGCCCGTCGCGCCCGAAGTTCACGCTTCTCGCTAGGTGCTCGGCGGCGGAATACCTCGTAACCCTAGCGGTGTTCATATTGCGCCCGCTTGGGCTGGTGCGTCCAGCATGTGATTGCCCACGAGCCTCTCAGACGGCGGCGATCGGCCACCGGCGTGCCTCGCGCGCTACTCTGTCCATGACCCTCTCAGGTGGACGGCATGGACAAGCGGAGGATGCTACTGATCGGCACGCTGATGGTGGCGCTCGGCGTGGCGCTGATCGCATGGGCCGAGGCGGTGGACGCGCAGGAGTCGAGGGCCTCGGTCCCCGCGCGTCCGGCGACTGCCACGAGCGGCCTGATGCTGACCAGCTGGTTCAGCCTCGTCTCGCGGGAGTTTGCGACCGGGGTGTTGGCTGATTCCGGAACCTCGCCGCCGGAGACAGTCATGGTGAGCGCCACGGTGCTGCGCCGACACGCCGGGCTCACGGCCACCGAGTGGCTCTATCTCGCCGACACGACGCGTTGGCTGAGCACCACGGCGTTTGGGGACTGCCGCAATGCGGAGGCTATCGGATTGCGCCAAGCCGTCTTCCTCGTGTTGCCGACGTCCACGCGCCCGGCGACGCTGCGTGCGGCCGTGATCGGCTCAGCTCCGCTGTGCGCGCGGCAGCAGCGGGCGTATGAGGTGGCCATGCATAGGGTGCTCGACAGCGCCGCGGTGTCGCTCGCGGCGTTCGTACCGCTGACGCCGCTCCGGTCGATCACGCTACCGGCAGTGCGCGATGGCCGGGTCGATCTATCTCCGGTCGGCGTCGCCAAGCCGTGAGGACGCGCACCGCAGTAGTGTTGAGCGTGCTGGCGCTCGCGGCTTGTCGTCCCGCGCCGGCGCCGGAACTATCGCCGGCAGTGCGCGGGACGCTCGCCGTGGCGTTGCCGGCGGTGGCGCGTCTTGTGTCCCGTGCCCCGCACGCGGTCGTGTGGCCGGAAGAGATCGGACTCCGCAGTCGGCGGTTCGCACGGCAGGTGCAGGGTGCAGAGGTGACGCAGTATCGCTCGGGCGTCTTCGATGCGCGCGCACTCGGGTGGTACGGGTGCGAGCGTGCGGCGGCGCCGGTGCACTACACGCTCACGATTCGCTGGCCAGCCGACGGCATCAGTGCCGGGACGGTGACGATGTATGCCCGCATGCGTGAGGCTCCGTGCCCAGCAGCGGTTGCGGCGTACGAAGGAGACGCGACGCGGATGATCGACGAGGTGGTGCGTCTGGGACACTGGCGAGAGGCCTCCGTCTCGTCAATGCCGAAGTGAGCGGTCGGTGGACCCACCGATCGATGCTCTCAGGAAGGGAACCGCCGCGAGGAGGGAGGGAGCTGAGGGCGTGCGCGCCAGCTGGACCTGCGTATCGTGCCGATCGCATGCGGGGCTTGCGAGGAGAACGCCGCAACTGCACCGTGCATAGTTCGGTAACGCGGATGGCACGGCATTCGGCCCGCCAGTGCGATATACGAAGAGCATGCGCCATACACAGGGGAACACTCTCGCGCCAGCAATCTTCGACGGCGAGAAGAAGCTGCGGGGCGCGAAGAGCATCCTCAAAGGACTGCCGCCCCTTCCGTCCGATGTGGCAACGCGCACTGTCGAGGAACTCTCGCAGAGCGTGGAGACCATGGCGCGCTCTGATGTCATGAAGCACTGGCTTGACGTGATGCGGCGTTTCCACGCGTACTCGATTGGCAATACGCTCCTCGTCTGTTTGCAAGCACCCGATGCGGAGCGTGTCGCCTCGCGGTCGACGTGGCAGTCGCTGGGTCGTACGCTGACTCCCGATGCCGCACCCATCTGGATTTGGGCGCCGATGCGCGCGAAGAAGCACGAGGCACCGGCGCCGCAGCGGACGAGCACCGAGGACTCCGGTGAGGACGTGCACACCCTCGAGTTGACCGCGAAGCGTGCTGGCCGCCCGCGCTTCATTCCTGTGCGCGTCTTCGACGTCGCGGACACCGTGGGTCCTGATATCGACCTCATGCGGCCGGTGGGCGGGTCCTTCGACGATGTGATTGATCGTACCGTCACCGCGGCGCGCGCCGCCGGCATCAACGTGACCTTCGGATCGACGTACGATCCCGGCACGAAAGGCTACTCGATCGGTGGGTTCGTGCGGGTGAAGGAGAAGGGCCAGGCGCGCGGAAACCAAGCGAGCGTGCTGATGCATGAACTGGCGCATGAAGTGCTGCACCAGACGCCGGATGCCCGCGCCACGCGCGACGGCTCCTTCGATGGCAAACGCGCGCGCGAGGTCGAGGCAGAGTGTGTGTCGGCGGCGGTGATGCGTGGACTGGCCGAGTCAGGACTGATCGACCCAGAGGCGGCGGGGATCGCGCTCGACAACGCCGCACGCTACCTCGCCACCTACCGGGTGCACGCCGGTCACCTGCAGGCGTCGATGGACCGTATTCGCAAGGGCTACCTGGCCGTCGCCACGATGGCAGGGCTTATCACGCCGGTGCAGAATGTGGCGGAGCAGATGGCCGGGGAACGCACGCGTGCCACCGCCCTGTCGGAGACCCTCCGCGAGGCGGCGGATCTGGTCGTGACGGAGCCAATCGTGGCGTCAGACATGGTCACAGGCGCTGAATCGACGTCCGAACGCTACACGACGAGGGGGCGGTGATGTTCGCGCTGATCATGCGGGCGGTGGCGACGCACATTCCAGTGGACGACGTGGGCGTCCTGCCGGCATCGGCGCAGATCGAGTCCGCCACCTACTGGGGACGTGCGGATGATCCGGATCCGAGGTCAACACTGCGGCGTCGGCTTTCGCGACTCCAGGGCCTTGAGCGTATCACTTGCGCAACCGCGACCTTCGGCCGGCCGTGGGAGGACCGGCTGCAGGATGTGGTGATCAAGGTGCCGGCGACGGCGGTCCTCGAGTTGGACGCCTCGAAGTGGGAGGCCGTGCGGGCAGCGTAGGTGCCCTGCCCTGCCGGCGCGCTGTGACGGTCGGCTCCGGGAGACCGTCTACTGTTTGCAATGCCCTTCCCTTTCGAGCAGACCACACCGTACCTCGGGTTCGACGGCCAGCCGGCGTCGACGAAGTCGCGCCACGAACGCGTCCTGGAGGAATGGGGCCTCTTCCTGGCCCGGCGCCACATGAGTGCCGAGACGCTCCGTGCCTATCTGCAGGTGGCGAGCGCCGTCTGCGCGCGACTGGATGCCCGTCGCCTGTTCGTCTTCGACGTGCGGCGCGCCCAATGGGCGGAGCTGGAAGACGCGGTGTTGTTTCCGTCGCGCGCAGACGCGGGAGGGCGACGACTGGCCTGGGCGGCGGCGACGCGCAAGAAGAACCTGGCGGCGATGAGCGCCCTGTTCGGCTGGTGGATCGAGATCGGGGAACACGATCTCAGGAATCCCTTCCGCCAGCTCACACGCGAGCGAGCGAGTGTGGACCCGCTGGCGCGCACGCTGACGCCAGACGAGATCTCGACGTTCTTCCGGTTCCTCGAGTCGCGCGTGAACGGCATGTCGGACGACAACGCCGACGGCCACGAGGCGCTGATGGATCTGCTGGTCTTCTCGCTCGGCTACGCACTGGCGCTGCGTGTGTCGGACCTCGTTGGCATGATTGCCTCGAAAGTGCAGATGCCAACCGGGCGCCCGTGGCACGTCTTCGCCTGCGGCAAGGGCCAGCAACCCGGGGAGTGGACGTCGTTCGTGGTGCCAGAGGCGTTACGGCCCCTCTTGGGACGTTGGATGCAGGTGCGGCCGCCGGTGCGACGTGTGCCGGCGCGGCGTCCGACGGCCACCGGGGTCCGGGTTCGTTTCGGCACGGCGTTCGCCATGGCCGAGGCCGTGCCGACGCGCGCCGTGGTGTGGACACCGCGCGACGCGCTGTGGGTCGTGCCGAGCACCGGCGTGGCACTGTCGGAACGCAGCATCAACCGCCGCACGAAGGCGCTTGCGCTCGCGGCCGGCCTGCCACCGGCTCGCGCGGCCCTCGTCTCCAGCCACTGGTTCCGCCATTCGCGGGGGCAGGATCTCGCGGAGGCGGGCGTGCATCAGCGCATCATCATGGAGCTGATGCGCCACTCCTCGACCGCGATCACCGACGTCTATGTCGGTGTGGAAAGCGGGACGGTCGAGGCGCTGCAGCGGAACGCCATCGTGCCGGGGCTCAACGTCCAGCCCGCCGCAGGGCCTAGTCTGGGATATGCGCCGGACACTCGCGATCCTTCTCTGCTGCAGCGTGAGCGTGTTCCCGGCGCGCGCGCAGCACACGGGCACGCTCGAACAGCGTGACATCATTCTGCGGCTGCTGGAAGGGCGCACCTTCTCCGTCATCTGCAGCGCGAATCGCTATGGGGGCGATGATCCGGCGACGGGCGCGCCACCGCCGGGACTCACGATCGGTTTCAACGGGAAGTCTGGGGATTGGTACGATCCACCGGAAATCCATTTCGGGGTGAACGTCGGCCTGTTCGGGACCGACTACCAGATCGAAGAGGCCCAGGCCGACGCGCAGATCCGCTTTGTTGACGCACCCGTGTTCCGCATGGCGTGGACCGAGGATAACCGGTTCTCGCGTCGATTGACGCTCGGCGGCGTGAAGCGGAGTCGGCCGGCGGGCACGACGACCGACGGCATCCTCGAGCTCGGTCTGGGACCGGACGGGTTGCTCAGCGCGCCGATCGTGAAGTACGCGACCAATGTCGGGTCCAGCGGGGACCGCGAACTGTACTTCAACGCGAATCCGAAGTATGGCGTGTACGTGTGGCACTACGAGTTCGTGGGTTGGCTCGCGCCCGGTCCCGATCAGTGGTCGCCGAATCTGCGGGGCGAATGGCGTACCATCGTGTGGACATCGCACACGATGCAGACCGCCGACACGCTACGCGCCGAGGTCGAGCTTTCAGCCGGCGGATTGGACTCGCTCGGGAAGGAAGAGGCCAAGAGGCTCTTTGCCGCCGTGCGGAAACTTGACGACGGCGCTTGGAAATGGCTGGTCGACGCCGTGGAGTTTCCCGACGGCAGCCCGCCAGCGAGCCTGCACTATCAGACCGTGGTGGCGAGGTATGGGACGTACCCGGGTGGAGTGGCGTACGGGGAGCCGCCCGCGGTGCTTGGCCCCGATCACGCCGGCGACAACGCGCGTGCAATGTGCGAAGCGCTCAATGGCGGGCGTTCCTGCGCGGCGGGGGACGCCGACGTGTTTCGCCTACCGGCGCCCGGCGAGGAGCGCGCGGTGCTCGACTATGGCGGCCGCTATGCGGCAGCCAAGCACCGCGGGTACCTCCCGACGGCGTGTTCCGCTGGCTGGTTCGGCGGCGGTGCGCCGCCACCACCGACTTCAACGTCCGGACGCGCGCCGAACGGCGGTGCGATTGGTGACAGCGCGAACAACCTGAAGGTCGCGGAGAAGCCAACCGCGGATCTGCCGGCGGACCGGTTGCGCATGCTTCAGGCGTGGTGGGCGAAGAACTGCCCGAATCAGCCGCTGCCCGAGCGCGTGCCATCGTCGGGCTTTCGCTGCGACCTGCCGACGCGGAAGCCAGACTAGTGGTGTGCTCGCTTCGTCGGAAACGGGAAGTGCTCAGCCAGGTGGCACGAGAGCGATCGCATGGCGTCCGGCATGTGCTCCTCGCCCCAATCGAGATCGTCTTCGAAACCTAGGTGTTGGCGTGCTTCGAGTAACACTCCGCGCTCGCTAGGCGTGCGTTCGCGCCGAGCCGGCAGCGTCGGCGTGCCGCAACGATTTGAGCGCGCCGTGTGCGGTGCCCGTTGGGCTCCCCTACCCTGTCGGGCAACAGGAGAGCTCATGCTACTGCGCTTCCATGACGAACCGCTCACGAGTGCGCGTTTCCGCGCCTTGCTTGCCCTCTTCCCCCGCGCCCAGGTTCACATCGACCTGTCAACGCTGGGGACCTATCAGCTCGTCCGCGCCGAAGTGCGGCGGTGGCCGGACGATCCGGCGGGTGGCGTCGCCTACGCCTCGTCGGTCTTCGCGCCCGTGCACGTCGCGCAGGTCCTGACGACCAACTGGGCACAGGCCGTGCGGGACGTGCAGGCGGCGGCCATCGACCGGGCGATCCAGAATCTTCCGGTGCCGAGCGCACACGCAGAATCCGTCAGCCCGACGGAAGTCATGAAGACGGAGCGGGCCGCATGGGCGTGGCTCCTCGAAGCCGTCGCGAAACAACGCGAGTGGGCTGACGGACGCCAGGCGCTGCTGCGGTATCTGGTCAAGGAGATTGGATTGACCGACGTGCAGCAGGGCGCAGCGAAGCAGGCGATTGAACGGGAGAAGCCCGACGCGGCCCTCCTCAAAGCGCTCCTGTGTACGCTCGCCGAACGTGCCTCCGCGCAAGGCAAACTAGTCGACCTTCCGCGTCTCCTCAGCCAACACTCCCGTGAGGCGGTGGCTGACCTTGAGCTGCCGGCACCAGTGGTGACCGTGGAGTTGAAGCGCCGGTTTTTCGAGGCGCATCCGGAAGGCTCAATCCAGACCACGGTTCGACCGTACGGTGACGCGACGGCGCTGGGCACCGTCTCCCGGAAGTTCGAGGCGTTCGTGACCTTCTATACGTCACCGGACGCGATGCCGACGCGCGTGGGCTTCGAGTTCACCACCGTGGGTCAGGTGCCGTCACTCCGCAACCTGGCCCCGATCGAGACCACGGAGACGCTGGCCATTCGGAACGGGCTGATGGCCCTCGGGTTCCGAGCGGACGGGAGGAATGCCCCGGTGCTTGCCCGGGAGCCGGAAGTCTCGGCCGGGTACCTGAAGGTTCTGTACGGCGAGTTCGCGAAACAGAACGATACGGTTGGGGCGGATCTGCTCGAGCGGCGGGTGGCCCGTTACGGCCTGACGCCGTGGCAGGCAGAGGCGGTGCGGGTCGCCTTGGGGCATGGGCCGGTTGGCGAGGACCTCGGTCGCGTGATCCAGCAGGCGTCGGCCCCCGTGACCGATTCCGAGGCCGCGGCCTAACCTACCGCCATGCACATGCGCCTCCGTCGTTTCGTCTGGTTGGCTTGGGCGTCGGCGCTGAGCGCGCAAGCGCCGCCCGGCGGTGGCGTCGTGATGGCGGACCTCCTGACACCCATTGCGTCGGACACCGCGCTTGCACACGTCTGGCGCGGCGCGACGGTGGCTGTACTCGTCGTGCCGGTGCAGGTCGCGAGTAAGCGCCCCAATCGGATTCGTGCCCTGCCGTCCACCGATGTCGTGCTGCCGGCGTGGCGTGCGGCGGTGCGCGCGGCAAGCTACGGCCTCACGGACCTCGCCGTCGGGCGTACGCCGACCTTGCGCACGCGGCTTGATCGCCCCGGGTCGCTGGCCATCGCTGCCGTGCAGGGCGCGGACAGTACCACCGATCTGGCGCGTTATGCGGATCCGACGGGACGAGTGCGCAGCCTCGTTGTGGCGGTCGCTGGCAGTGGCGCTGTCTCGGCCGTTACGTCGGTCCCCATGCAGTTCGTGGCGCGGTATGCGAGTCGTCGCGTGCTCGTGGAGTCGGTGACGCTGTTTCCGGTGGCGGCCGTCGCCGATCTGTCTTCGGTCCTGACCTCGTGGGCGGTGCTCGCGCCCGCCATGGGGGTGCCGAGCCAGCATGTCCTTCGATACCCCGATGGTCGCATGGCGTGGAGTCCGGAGGTGCGCGCACGCCTCGGCTGGTTGGATCAGCTCGCGGATGTTTGGGTGACGACCGAAGTTCAGTTCGAGGCGCGCGACGGTCCGGTGGGTATTCGCGTGCCGATCCCGGATGATTCGCTTGGGGGTCGCGTCGTGGTGGAGTCGGCGCCCGACACGACCCTGCGGATTCGACGGTATGCGCTGGGTACCGCGCATGCACCCGGGCGCTGCTGGATGGACTCGACAGTCGCGAGAGGCGCCTCGGTGCTCTTTCCGTTGCGTGGTCGCGCCGACCGCCTCGTGGCGATCGCGTGGGACAGTACCACCGCGCATGTGCAGGTTGCTTTGTCCTCGGTCGGTGCCGATCGCGTGCGCGCACAGCGCGCATGGGCGCGCGTATGGCCGTGATGACCCAGCCGGAGGTCGCGTTTCCTGCGTCGGATGCCTGGCGCCGTTACGTGGACAGTCTGACCCCCGAGCAGCGCGCGGCCGCGACGGCCATTGCCAGCGTCACGCGCGTCATTGCGGGCGCGGGCACGGGGAAGACGCGCGTGCTCGCGGCGCGGGTGGCAGCCCTCGTTGGTTCCGGGGCGGTTCCGGCGGCGGAGATCGTGGTGGTCACGTTCACCCGGAAGGCGGCGGGGGAGCTTCGCCGTCGGCTGGACGCGCTCTTCCCCGCGGAAACCCTGCGGGGCCTGACCGTCACGACGTTTCACGCGCTTGGCCTGCAGTTGCTGCGCACCGAGGGCGGGCGCTTGGGGCTCTCGACTCGTGCGACGGTCCTCGACCCGGTCGATGCACGTCGGATGATGAAACACGTGCTCGAGGCGGGGCATCTTCCTGCGACCGGGCGGGCGGTTGACGATCTCAGCGCGCGGATTGAAGCGGGCCGCTCCGCCGTCACCACCGAGCTGTGCGCGTCCGCGACGCCCGGTGAGACGTCGGTGCGCGGACTCAGCGTCTGGCGCCGCCTCGCGGGGTTCGGCGCCACGGCGGATGATCCCTATCACCGGTACCATGCCGCACTCGAGCGCGACAAGGTCCTCGATTTCGGCTTGTTAGAGCATGCGGCGCTTGCGCTGCTCGCGACGGAGCCGGAGTTGTGCGCGTCGCTCCGTCACCAGTGGCGCCATTGGATCGTGGATGAGTTCCAGGACGTGAACACGACCCAGTTCCGGTTGCTGCAACTCCTGGTTGGCCGGAGCGGGATCCTGACGGTCGTTGGGGACGATGCACAGGCCATCTACGGGTGGCGCGGGGCGCGGCCCGATCTCTTGCGCCAACTCGAGCGCGAATACCCGGACGTTGAGACGATTACGCTCACGACGAACTTCCGGAGTGCGCCGAAGATTATTGAGGCGGCCAACGCGGTCTCGCGCCGGACAACCGCGCTGCCGCGCACACTCGAGAGCGTGCGCGAGGAGTTGTTTCCTGTTCTGGTGTTGGATACCCCGAGCCCGGCGGTGGAAGCGCAGGAAATCGCCCGACGGTTGGCGGTCTGGCGCGAGCAAGGCCTGATCGCCTCGTGGCGCGACGTCTTGATACTCTATCGCCGGCACGAACTTGTTGCGGCGGTGGAATACGCCCTGCGCACACGCGGGATTCCCTGCCGCGTCCTCGGTGGCCTCACGCATTTCGAGCGTCCGGAGGTGCGGGCGCTGCTAGGCGTGCTGCGCCTCGCGATCAATCCTCGGGATGGCGCGGCGCTGGTGCCAGCGATAGACGTCTTCGCGACGCCGCCCTCGACGGGTACCATCGACACGGTCATCAGCGCCGCGAACGCGGCCGGCATAGGGGTGCTCGAGGCCGCGCGCGCAACGGCATCGGCGCAACTGACGTCACCGGCGCAGCGTGTACGGTTGACGCGGGCGGTTGAGGTGCTGGAGGCAGCGGTGCCGCGCGTGCAGCGCCATCCGGCCGCTGGCCTGCGCTGGTTGCTGTCCGAGAGTGGCCTGCGGAATCGGTGCGTGGACGCGGTGCCGGATGCGGATCCTTCCCTGCATCCTGAGATGGACGCGCGTGAACTGGCGGCTCTCGTGTGGCGACGCCAGGACCGCGTCGAGGCGCTCGATACCGTGGTGGCGTGGGCGGACGAGATTGGCGGTGGCCCGCTCAACGTCCTGGATGCCTGCGTCGAACGCAGCATGGACGACGATGCCCTGCCCGACGACGGGCGTCTCGATGTGGTGCGGTGCATGTCGGTGCATGCGGCGAAAGGTCTCGAGGCACCCGTGGTCGCCGTGGTCGGGTGCAACGAGCAACACTTCCCAGCCCGGCGGCGCGACCTGGAGGCGCTGCGTGCCGACCTCACAGATCCGGAGGAACTCCGGCTATTCTATGTGGCCGTCACGCGCGCTCAGGTTCGGTTGATCCTGACGGCGGCGCGGGCGCGATCCAAGCCGGGCACGCGGTCCGCACCCGTCTCCACGCCGCCGTCGCGGTTTCTGTCTTTTCTGCCGGATTGGGCGTACATGAGCGTGCGTGTCTAGCGCGCTCTACCTCCGGTCGGCGTTCCGAGGATGGGAAATCGAACTGTCTCGCTGTTGTTCGCGCCGCTGATTGCCCGTGCGCTGGATGCGCAGGAACTCACGGGATGCGAGCCGCGACCTCTCGGCAGTCTGATCGGCTATCCGGAATTGACGGCCGTCGCCGACGTCGTCGTTGCCCTCGGCCGCCGAACGCCGGACGATGAGCGCCCGTGCGCCGTGCTGGCCCGTTGGGGGTAGCGCGGCGCGCGAGTCTGTGCTGACTGGTGATTGACGCCCTACCCTACCAGGTATGACGGGTCGAGGCCATTTGGTGATCGGGGTAGGCGCCGCAGCGGCGGCGGGCATCCCGCTGGGGCTGCCACCGCTCGCGGTGCTCGGCGCCGGTGCGGTCCTGCTGACGCGGCGGCGGTCCCTGCCCTTCACGATCGTCGCCATTGCGGCAATCGCGGCGGCCAATGGAATGCCGCCCGGGGTACTCGGCACGTTCCTCACGGGCGCGCTGCTCGGCGCGATTGCGCCGGACATCGACCATGCGTATGGGCTGGTGGCGAGGGCGTCGGCGCGGGCGCTCGGCGCCGCGCTGGTCGTGCTGTCCTGCGCGGCGACCGTGTGGACACCGAACGTGCCGGCGTGGGCGGCCGCGCTGCCCGGTGCCGTGGGGGTCCTCGCGGTCCTGCGGCCGTCTTGGATGCCGCTGACTCTCTGGATCTACCGGGCGGTGCTCTCGAACCCGTTGACCTGGCTCTTCGTGGATCGCGAGCGGATGCGGGCGCTGGTCACGCACCGGAAACTGTCGCACACCGTCTTTGCGCTGCTACTGTGGACCGCCGCGATGGTCGGGGGGCTCTGGGTCCTCGCGCCGTGGGTGCCTCCGGTGGTGTGGCCGTATCTGGGAGGCACGGTGTCGCTGGTCGGGCACGTCGGCTTGGATGCCCGCATGGGTACGATGCTTCTGTGGGGCTACGCCGTCGCGGTCGGGTACACCTCGCACCTGCTTGGCGACGCAGCGACGGTGTCGCGCATTCAGCCGTGGCTGCCGTTCTCCGACGCGCGATTCCAGGTGTTGCCGAGCCCGTTGCTACTGCGGACCGGAGGGCGTCACTGATGCGCTTGATGGGCACGGTGCTGCAGGTGCTTCGGCGTGACGAGGACACTGCGGAGACCGTGGTGCGCCTCGGACCGCCGCACGCCCCGCAGAACAGGCTGCGCGTTGAGGAGCAGGCCACGATGGTTGCCTACTCGGCGACGGGCTGGCTGGTCGGCGAAACATTGGAGTGCGAGGGCGAGTGGGGTGCGCATCCCCGCTTCGGGAAGGCGTTCCGCGCGACCCAGGTGACGCGCCGCACGCCGTTGTCGGCGGAAGAGGAGGCGCAGTTCGTGGCGTCGAACGTGACGCGACTCGGCGTGAAGCGGGCGCGCGTCGGCCTCGAGAAACTGGGCGGGCTCGCCGCGCTGGTGGAGGACGCGAAGACCAATCCGGCGCGCGTGCGCGAGGCATTTGGGGATGCGTTTGGGGGCAAGCTGCTCGCGGTGGACTGGGGCGGCGTGGAGGTGCCGGCTGATCTGCATGCACAGCTCAAAGCGGCGGGCATGCGCATCATGCGGATGCGTCGCGTGCTAGAACACTTTGGACCCGAAGGCACCAGGGCCTTGATGGCCACGCAGCCGTACCGCCTGTGCGAAGTACCGGGGTTGGGCTTCCAGACGGCCGAGGCGGTCGCGCAGGTCGTGGCCACGGCGCGCGGGCAAGCGCGCAACCCGCTGGATGCCGAGCGCCTCCTGCACGGCTTGGTGTGGGTGCTCGGACAAGAGCGTGGCAATGGGCACACGTGTATGCCCAGGGACGACGCGCTGGCCGTGGCGATGCGGCGTCTGCGCCTTGACCGCAACGGGCACTCGGACAAATTGGTGCGCGACGCGATCCAGCGTGCGAAGGATCAGCGGCTGGTGGTCGAGGAGTTCGATCATTTGTATTCCACGTTTCTCTGGAAAGTGGAGCACGAGGCTGCCGATCACCTGCGGCGTATTCTCGGACATCCCGTGGATACGTCGCCGGTGCTGCAGGAGACTGTGGAGCAATACGTGGCGCGCACCGACCTGTCCGACGAGCAGCGCCGGGCCGTGGTGCAACTGCTTGGGAGTCGCGTGGGGATCCTTACGGGCGGCCCGGGCGTGGGCAAGACCCGGACGGTCGCGTCCCTGGTGAAGGTGGCGCAGCAGATGTCCAAGACCTTGCGCCTGCTCGCGCCAACCGGGAAGGCTGCCCAGCGGCTCACGGCGATGACCGGCCTGCAGGCGGAGACCTTGCATCGGGCGATGCAGCTCGGCGTGGCGGACGCGGACGACGACGCGAGCCCCGCGGTGCCGGCGCACCGGCGCTCGCGGGGCGCGCCGGTTCCGGTTATCGGACCGCGGTACTTCGATGAGGACATCGTCATCGTCGACGAGGCCGGCATGCTGGAACTGTCGCTGTTCCGCGAACTCGTCAGTCGCATCCGCTCGAAGAGGACCCAACTCATCCTCGTGGGCGACGGCGCGCAATTGCCACCGATCGGCGCAGGGCAGCCGTTCCTGGATCTGCTCGCGGCCGATGCGGTGCCAGTCTCGCGGTTACAGAAGGTCTGGCGCCAGAGCGAGGCATCCGCGAATGCCATCATCGACGGCGCCTACGCGATCAATAATGGACGCCTGCCGGCGTTCGCACGCGAGGGCACCGGCGTGCGGCTCTTCGATCCGCGCGCGCATGCAAGTTGGCCAGCCCAGGCGGACATTGCCAGTCGCGACGCGTGGGAGGTGCGCACCGTCGTGTCATGGCTTGTCGGCGCCGCGCAGAAGTATGCGGACCTGCTCGGCATCGACCCGGTACGCGACGTCCAGGTGCTTTCGCCGATGGTGGTGGGACCGTTGGGCGCCACGGCGATCAATACCGCGTTGCAGCAGGCGCTGAACCCGGACGGTCGCGCGGTCGGCAAGATCCAACTGGGCGAGGGAGATTACCGATCCGGTGTGCGACTCGGGGACAAGGTGATCCAGCGAAAGAACGACTACCGGCGTGAAGTCTTCAACGGCGAGTTGGGCTACGTCATTGCCGCGACCTCTGACGGGATGTCGATCGAGGTGCGTTTCGAGGACCACCCCGAGACGACGGTCGTGTACCGCGGGCGTGAAGAGACGAAACAGCTCTCGCTTGCGTATGCCTACTCGATTCACAAGGCGCAGGGCTCCGAGGCGCCCGTCGTCTTTCTCCCCGTTCACGACATGCACCGCGTGATGCTGAGTCGGCCGGTGCTCTACACGGGCTGGACGCGCGCCAAGAGCGCGGTCGCGGTGTTCGGCCCGGTGACGGCGTTGGAGCGCGGGATCCAGCAGCAGTCGACCGGGATCCGGTACGGCTTCTTCCGCCAGCGGCTCGAGGCGGCATTGGCGGAGCATCGCGCGCTGATGCAGCGGCGCGGCCAGCGCCCCGCGTAGCCGCGCCCGGCCTGCCACGCACCTATGCTCGGACATGGACCTTCTTCCTTCCGAGCATGTCGATCTTCACGCGCGCCACTCGCTGGCAGCAGGTTCTGACCGCCGCTGACGCGACCGATCGACCCCGTGTGCGTGAGGGACTCGCACACGAGCTGGATTCGTACATCGACGAGGGCTACCAGATCCTCCCCGCGGCCATGCTCAGCATGGTGGCGGGAGAACCGGAGAGTGTGCAGGACACCGTGGTGCACGGCGCCGCCCGCGTGGCGGCGATTGCCGCGAATGCACGGGCGTTCGACGAGCGCGTGCGGCACCTGGCATTGGCGTGGCAATTCGCCGGGACGTTCGACGACGCCCTCCTGGTCGCTGGCGCCTCGCCGGAAGTGCGGCGTCTGAGCGAGCTCCTCAACTTTGAGGCGCTCGACGGCGCGGAGGCGGCGGCAGCGCTCGCCAGGGTCGAGGAGAGCCACTCGGCAGAGAGCGTTGTGACAGCGCTCGTCGAGTTACACGCGGTGTCGCCGCCGCAACCAGCGCGCTCCACGAGCTGGTTGTCTGCGCTTCGGGAACGCCTCGCACCAAAGCCGGCGACCGACGGACCCTCCCCCTGTGCGCGGGCGGTCGTCGCGGCGCGGAGCGAGGTGCGCGCGCGCCTGGTCAACGGGCTCGGCGTGACGTCAGCGGGTCTTCTCATCCGTGAGGAGGACCGGTGGTACCATCCGTCCGCGCGTGGGCCCATCGCGCCGCTAGAACCGACACAGCGGGAGGCTCTCGCCACACATATGCGGGACCTGGCGCGCTGGCGCGGTCTGGAGCCGGCACGACTTGACTCGCGCGTCCGGGTGGCGCTTGATCTCCTGAATGACATGGACCGCGAGCAGGTGCCCCAGCTCGCCGACGCGCTTCGCATCGAATTGCGTCGGGTCGCTAAGTTGACCGAACACCGGAGCAGCGCGTTGCGGCAGGGAGTGGATGGATACCTCGCCACGCGACGCGATGCGAACGAGCGCCAGTTCATCGCGCAGGCGCTCTTCCTGGACGAGTGTGACGCGATGGGCCTCCCGCCCAGCGTGGCGCTTGCATACGTCAGTCAGTGGGAGGCGGTGGGCGCCGCATCGCAGGAACACGCGACGGTGCTGCGCGAACTCGCGACGGCCCTTGGGTCCGCGCAGCATCCGCATCTCATCGCCGGAATCGACGAGGACAGCCCACGCGGTGAACATGCCCGTCGGATCGCCTTCGGTCCCGATCCGGTGACGGCGTTTGAACGGGCGATGCATGAGCACCCGGAGGGCGCGGACACGTGGCCCCTTGCGCTGCGGACGCGGGCCGCCTTCCAGGAAGCGCAGGTCGTGCGCGCCGCACGTCTCGGCTTGCCGGTCCCCCAAACGGTGCGCGACGAGGATCCCCTGCGGGTCTTGCCCGACGCGGTGTACGCGCCGGAGCGCATGCCCACGAGTGGCCGTCTCGGCGTCGACATGACCGCGCTCTTCGAGGTCGCCAGCGGGCGAGGTGCAACGGTGCGCGACGCGATGACGATCCCGGAGGCGTCGACGGCAACCGCGAGCGGCATCGCGCGCTAGTCTGCCAATAGCGTCTTTCTTTCCTTCTCCTGACTCTGCCCATGCCTGCCAAGTCGTCCGTTCCCGCGCCGTCGCTCCTGCTCACCTCGATCGCTCCGCATCCGGAGCGGGTCGTGATGGATCTCTATTTCGACGGCGATCTCACGAAGCTTCTCCTGGCCTGGCACGAGGCGATCGGCCAGAAGACGCTCGCGGAGTCGGTGCCGTTTCAGAGTGTCAGTATCTCGGTGCTGCTCGACAATGTCGGTGCGGAGAAGGCGCTGAAGGGTCACGTCGACGCGCTCGCGGCGGATGGGGCGCTGGTGATCGCGACGGCCACGCTCGCGCGCTGGTACCAGCTGGCGCAGGACGCAACGGTCTCGACCACGATGGCCGGTCGACTGGCGCTCGAATGCGTGCGGAGCTTGGCACCGGTTCTGTTCGGTCCCGGCCAGCCGTCGGACCGGCGGGCCAAGGCGCTCACGGTGCTGGGCGACGTGCCGAGTGCCCTGCGGGCGCACGGACTGCGGGTGGCGGTCGTGGCCCCGCTCTCCGAGCACCTCGTGGTGCACGTGCACCAACACGCGGGCGTGCTCGCGAACGGGGCGGTCGCACCGGCCGTCTTCGCCGCGCCGACGGCGGAGGTGACGTGCCGCGTCGATGATCCGCACGGGCTGGGCGTCCACGAGGTGGGCAAAGTGGCCCGCGCGTTTCGCGCCTACCAGGATGCGACGACGAAACTGGCCGAGGCGATGCTCGCACACGAGATGGTGGCGCTGATGCCGGCGGTGTTGCCCGGCTCGCTCGCACGCGACCTGCTGCTCGTGGCGACGCCGGCGCAGATGAAGGTGCTCGGCGACCTCGAGGCAGGGGCGTCCACGGGTCTCGCCGAGATCGCGGCGCCCTACCTGACCTAGCATGGTGGTCTCCCCCGCCCGTCCAGTGGCCGCCGGCAGCGTCGTGACGACGGTGCATCGGGGCGGATTCGAGGCGCTTGAGTTGGAGATGCCGGCGGGCGCGGTGGTGTGGGCAGAACCAGGCGCCTTCGTATCGGGGTCGGGGGACCTCGACTTTGCCGTGACGGCCGCCGGATCCGTCCGTGCGGTGATCGGTCGTTTGCTGAGCGGAGAGCGCCTCATGCGCCAACGCATCATGGCACGCGGACCGTCGCGCGTGGTACTCGCTGGCGACGGGCCAGGGGGCGTGCTCGAGATTCCGATGCGCACCGGAGAAGTGCTGCGGGCGACGCGGGGCGCGTTACTGGCGACGCTCGGGTCCGTGCAGCCACGGCTCTTCCTCGACCGCCATTTCGCCCGCGGCGTCTTCACGGGCATGGGCTGGGCCCAGCAGGAACTTCGAGGTGAAGGAACGGCCTTTCTGCACGCGATCGGTGCGATCCTGCGCTACGACCTACGGCCGGGCGAGACGATGGCCGTGCAACCCGATAGCATCGTCGCGTACGACGCATCGGCGCGGCTCGACCTGCGCCTGTGGTCGAATGTGGTTGCGGGGATGTTCGGTGGCGAGGGCTGGTTCTTTTGCCAGGTGACCGGGCCGGGACGAGTCTGGGTGCAGAGCCTGTCGGCGCACCGGGCGCTCCGCCAGCTCAGACGCACACGGCGGACGTCGGCCCACTCGAGCCGGACGCGGATCGAGGAAGTCACCCGATGACCTGGTGGTGGTGGTCGCGTCGACGCGGGAGGATGACGACGGCGCGCCCAGCCGCGCGTCGTGAAGTGCTGGTCGCCTGCGTGGCGATCGGCGCACTGAGTCTGATGGCGATCAGCGCGGATCGTGCGTACCGCTGGGGCCATCCTCCGACGGTGCACGGCTTGCCCGCGGCGAAGCGACCGGTGGTCATGGCGGGCATTGACTACCGCACCTGGACCGCGCGGGTCCGTCCGACGCTCGCCGGGGCGCGCTGTACCGCCGTGTTCCTCGAGGGCTTCGATCTCGCCTCGTTCGTCTCATTTCGCGAGAAGATGGCTCCGCTCCAGGTGTACGCGCTCTACCTGCCGGGTACCGACACCGTGGCGATTCCGCTCGGTCCATCGCGAGTGCCTCGGCATGTACTCGCGCATGAGCTGGCGCACGGCATTCTTGATCAGTATGTGCCGACCAGCTGGGCCGCCGCGCGCACGAGCACGCTGGACGCGACGCTCGCGTGGCGCGCGCTCCAAGAGGGGATCGCCGAGGCCGCGTCGGGACCCGTCACGACGCGCGAAGCACGCTACGGCGCGGACTACCTCTCGAACGTCGATGCCCTGCTGTATGAGCAGGCGCCGCTGTGGGCCGCGACTCAGTCGGGACCACTCCTCCACGCAGTGACCATTGGTCCGCGGACGACGTTCGAGTTCCTGTTTCCGGGCGTGCCGCTCACCGACTATGCGGTGGTTCCCGATTCGGCCGGTGCGCACGAGACCATCACCTGCAGCGATGAACTCGGAGCGCTCGCGGTGTTCTCCGCCGTGCGTCGGCGCAGTGGATCCACCGCGTGGGCCGTGCGCGCCGCGCGCGCGTGGCGCGGCGACCGCGCGGAGCGCGTGAACACGCTGCACGGTCCCTATCTCCGCTGGCGGGTCCGATGGGGACCGGAAGCGGGTCCGTTGCGCGCCCAATGGGCGACGTGGTTCGGGCACCTGCCCACGGCATAACCGCCGGTCAGTCGACGCACTACCCTCTCAGAATCAACCAGGAGCAAGTATGAAACTCTCGTCGTCGCACCCGTCGTCCGGGTCCCGTCAGCCGATCGCCGCGTCCCTCGTTCTCTCGCTGCTGGTTGTCCTCGTGGCGCAGCCCTTGCTGGCGCAGGAGCCGGCCATCCAGGGCGCCTTCATGCAGAAGAACACGTACGCCCTGTTCGCGATCATTCGCGGCGTCCTCCTGATCGCCGGCATGCTCTTTACGGGATACCGTGCGCTCGAGTCCCTCTTCTCCGAAGATGCCGGCAAGTGGAAACAAGTCGGGTTCGGGCTCCTCGCGGTGCTCATCCTGTACAACCCGAACTGGCCGCTCAAGTGGCTCTTCGGCATGGGCAACGTCATTCCGGACACGTATATCGGGCTGCCGTTCGCGGGGCTGTCATAAGCACCGATGTCCGGGGAACCGACCGGACTCCAGACCGAACGGGTCCTCGATCGTGACGGGTCCGCCGCGGGCTTCTTCGGTCTGACGTTTGGCGAGGCTGGGATCCTCCTCGGGACGGCGTGGGTCTGCGCCATCCTCGACTTGGGTCCCATCCTTTCCTTGTGTCTGCTCGCGCTGGCGTACGTCTATCTCGTGAAGATCAAGCGGGTGCTTCCTGATCACTTCCTTGGTCATCTCTGGGACTGGCTGACGAAGAAGCATCATCACTATCGCGCCAGTGGACCCGACGTGCAGGCGCGATCGTATCTCCGTCCGGAGTGAGCATGCGGTGGCGCGATCTCTTCTGGTTGCCTTTCCCGCGCGAGTACGCGGCGAACCCGATGCAGCATTTCGGAACGCTGGCCAGTCAGGTCCCCATCGCCGAGATCCTGGATGATGTCTATGCCTTGACCGACGGATCGCTGGCCGTCGTGTTTCGCGTGACGCCGTTCGATGCGGGCCTCGCGGACGAGGGGGACTACACGCGCTGGCACCACACGATGAGCCGCGTCCTCAACGCGATGACCCCGGGGCTGAACGTCAAGGTCATTCACCGCGCGCACCACAACTATCAGGATCGCATCGATGCGATGCGGGTCGGCGCCGACGGCGAGAATGCCTTCGGCCGCGTCCTGCTCGACGAGGATCTCGCCGCCTGGCAGGGGATGATGCATCACAAGTTGGTGGTGCGCGCCGACTGTCTCATCACGCTGACGTTCCGACCCAAGGGATCGTTGTTCCGCTCGGGCCGCCTGGTCGAGGACCTCAAAGCCGCGTTCCTCGAGCGGCGATCGAGTCAGTTCATCCAGCGCACGCAGCAGGCGCACCGGATGGCGCTGGAGGAACTCGATCTGGCAATCACGCCCGTACGCCAGGCGATCGAAGCGGCGGGCCTGAAGCCGAAGCGCCTCACCACGCGCGAACTGGAAGTGCTGGCCTACGAGCTGTTGAATCCGGAAACCAGCCTGCGGGAACCGGCGCCGGCGATCCAGCGCCCGACGTCGCGCGATCCCTTTTTCGGGCGGTTCGCGGCTGGCCCGGGCAAGAGTGCCCTCGACCTCAATCCGTCGCTCGCGCTCCTCGTGCCGCACTCGACACGGGAGCAACTCTGCCACGGCGACCTGCGGGTCACCGATGCCTTCGTCGAACTGGACGGGGCACGCGCGGCCGTCGTGTCCATGCGCCTCCTGCCCACGCATACGCATCCCGCGCAGATGCTGCCGCTGCTCTCGCTCGGTTTCGCCTCCCAGATCACCGTTGATGCGTACATGCTCGACAAGGCCGGCGAGCTCAAGCGCCGCGAGCGGCGGAAGAAGATGCTGGCTGGCACATCGCAAGTGACCTTCTTCAAGACCGCCAAGCCCGACGAGATCAAGACCGGCATCGCGGCTGAGGCTGCCGAGGCGTACACGAAGTTGGCCGACCCGCAGCAGCAGGCATTTCGTGTCCGCGTCCTGGTGACCGTGTGGGCAAGCTCGAGCGAAGAACTGACGGAGCGCGTCCAACTCGTGCTCGGGGCGATGCGCTCGATGCAGAATATGCACGGCCTGCGTGAGCGCTTCGCGGTCGACACGCTGCTCAAACAGACGTGGCCGTTCATGACCGTCGCCGACGTGAACTGCCGGAAGACGGAGACGAGCCATCTTGCCGCCCTCCTGCCGCTCTATGCGCAGTGGGAGGGCGCGCGGTCGCCGACGGTCCTCTTCCGGACTCGGGCGAGCCGCGTGTTCGGGTACGATCCGTTTGACGGCGAGCTGATGAACAAGAATGTCCTCGTCACCGGCACCACCGGGTCGGGCAAGTCGTTCAACATGATCAACGTCGGGATGCTGCCCGCGCTGGCCCGACAGACGGAGATCATGGTCGTGGAGTCTGGCGCCTCCTACGAGGCGGCCGTGCGCGCCGCGGAAGGCCATTTTCTGCGCGTCGGTCCACGGGCGGAGTTCCAGTTCAACCTGCTCGATCTCCCGGGCGGATTCCTCGACCTGCCGGATGGTGAGCAGCAGGCGGTGATCGCGTTCAAGTGCGCGGCCGTTGCTGACGTGCTTCAGGTGATGGCGGGGATTCAGGACGTGCGCGAGAATCGTCGGCTGGCCGGTATTCTCGCGGAACTCACCAAGGGCCTGTACGACGTTCTGCTGACGCGCGCACGCCGGGGCGAGGTCGCGCTGCGGTCGAGCGTCATGCCGCGACTGGGCGACGTCGTGCGCGCCCTTCGGGGCTATACGAACGACCAGGATCCGGATGCGACCCGCTTGGCGCAGATCGTGGCGACCGACGTCCGCCGCTATGTACACAGTGAGACCCCCGCTGCGGGGGGCGGCGTGCAGATGACGGCGGGTCTCTACGCGAAGGTGTTTGATGCGCCGACGACCGTGCCCGAAGGGGCGCCCCTGCTCGTCCTCGACTTCGCCGACATCAAGGACGTCCAAGATCTGATGGGGCCGCTCACCATCATCTGGATCAGCGGCTACATCTACAATCGCGTGATGCGCCGCGATGGCGTGAAGCGGCTGGTGCAGATCGATGAGGGCTGGTCGATGATCAAGCACCCGCTGGCGTCGCAGGCGGTCGTTCGGTTCTATCGAGAGATCCGCAAGTACGGCGGCTCGGTCTGGCTGGCCACGCAGGGGCTCGACGAACTGGACAATGAGCGTGGGCGCGAACTGACGAACAATGCGGGCACGACGGTCTTCCTGCGCCAGGCGACGACCGAGGCGAACAAGAGCGCGCTGCGCGGACGTTCACTCACACGCCGCCAGGAAGAGGCGATCTTCGGCCTGCAGCAGCGGAAGGGCGAGTTCTCCGAGTTCGTCCTCGATCTCGCGGGTGATCAGGCGCTGGTCCGGCTGGAGCCGACCCCGCTCCGGCTCTGGCTTGCCACAACGGACCCCAAGGACATCGCGGTGCGAACCGAATACGTGCGGTTGTTCGTCGAGCACTACGGTCTCTCGTGGGCCGAGACGCTGGTCATTCTCGCGCATGACTATCCGGCGGGGGTGCAGCGCGATGAGGAGCGACCGCGGCCCAAGCTCAGCGAGTACGCCGCATTGGCGCTCGCCGAACGGTTTCGTCAGCGCGTGGCCATGATGGAACTGCGGATTCAGGACGAGCAGGTGCAGCGCCAGTCACGGCGCTCGGACGTCGCGTGATGCGCTGCGCATTGCGCCCGGCGATGCGCCCATGGTGCCGCGCGCTCCTGCTCGTGGCCTTCGTGGCGCGTCCGGCGTGGGCGTGCGTCTGGTTTCCGTGGGATTTCTTCAGCCCGCTTCCGCCGTGCCCTATCCACGATAATGCGAACCGGGCACAGAGCGAGACCGGCGCTGGGCTCAGTGCCGTGCGCGTGACGGCGTTCCTCGCGCGCGTGGGCGACGTGCGTCGCGAGGTCGAGCAGTGGAGCCAGATGTCGACGAGGGCGCAGGCCTTCAAAACGCGCATCGATCAGTGGGTCGGCACCGACCTGCAGGCGCTTGATCCGCTGCCGGCGTTCGTGGCCGAGTATAATCGGCGGAAGGACTCGGGTATGCAGTACATCCTCGAGTCCGAGACGAACCTGTATCGTCGGTGGAGTATCGACGGCCTTTCGCCCGACTCGGTGCTTGCGCTCGCGCGTCAACGGCTGGCGCGTCGTGACGTCTTCGACTCGGTGTTCCGCTTGCCCGCCGATATGCGGGCGATCGGGTATGGACGCTCCGCGCGAAATGTGATGGATGCGATGGGCCTGACGCTGTTGGATCGCGCGGACTCGGTGCAGCAACAGACGGAGCAGATCCGGCGCTACGGCGAGCGGGTCAGTCAGGACGTGGCCGGGATGACCAACCGTTCGGGGCAGGCAAAAGCCGATCTGGTCACGTTCGCCGCCCGACTCGCGCGTGCGCAGGGCGATCGGGCGCGCATGGCGCAGCAGGGGCAGACGCTGCGCGTCGAGCTGCTTCGTGCCTACCAGGCGCTGCGCGCGGACGCGAGTGACGCGCAGGCCCGCAAGCACGGGTGGGCGATCCTGCCATGAGACGATGCCTGATCGGCGTGCTGCTCGTGTCCTGCGTGACATGGTCCCGCGTGGGGGCAGCGCAAGGCGCGCCGGTGCGCGACGACGTGGTTGGCGGGGCGCGCGCGGCGCAGTTCATGGCGGACTGGCTGGCCGGGTATCGGACGCTTGCCCGCTGGCGGGAGGCGTTGAGCACGCGCCTGGACTCCGCGTATGCCACACTGGATCGTGCCGATGACCTGCGCTGGTCCACGGAAGTCAATCGCATCGGTGAACTCACGGGGTACGGGCAGCAGGTCACGGACTTCCGCAATTGGTTGCCGGTGTTGCCCGGGCAATCGCAGCTCGCGCGTCTTGAGGAGCGGCTGCTCGCTCTGCCCGATTCGCTTCGTCAGGTTGTCACCGCGCCGCTGGCGGCCTTTTCCGCGTCCCTGACGGCCAACGCCGCGATTGATAGCGTCCTGGGTCTCGCGCTTGCGCCCCTGCACCGGGATGCGCGGGTCCAAGCGAGTTTGTCGCAGGTCGCGCGCGGTGTCGGGGCGTACGCGGCCACGACCGGCGATGTGGCGGACTGGCTCGCAGACTTCGAACACCGCTTTCAGGGGATCGACAGTCTGTTGGCGACCCTGCCCACGCAGGAGGGCATGGAAACCATGACCTCCACGGGCCGCGCGGCGCAGGCGGGCGCCGTCATCGGGATGGCCACGGCGCGCATCAGTGCCGACCAGGCGACGATGGAGGCATTGGCACTCCGCGCCAGCGCGACGCAGCTCTATCGCGAGCGGGCGAGTCAGTCGGGGCCGGCCGGCTGGGGGGTGGGGCTGCCAATGCCGGCGGGACGGAAGCCATGACGGGGCGGCTGGGGGTCATGGCGGGGTTGTTGTCCGTCACGGTGCGTTCGCTCGTTGCGCAGTCCGTCCCCACCACGGATCAGGGCCAGGTGGCTTCGCAGCGTGATGCGAATCGGCTCAGTGCCTCGGTCACCACCGCCGTGCTGCTCGGGCGCGCGACGATTCAGCTTGGCTTGCGCGTGGTGCGGGAGTATGACTCCGTCCAGGCCGAGTTCCACGCGCTTGCGCGCGGCGTGCGCACGGCGCTCGGGGAGCACCAGGCGGAGCAGCCGGTCCTGCGGCTGACCGTGGCGTCCGATGCGGATGTGGCGCGTGCACGCGGCATGGTCGATGCCCTGAGTCTGAGGACGATCGACGCCTCGTTCCCTCGCTACCGGCTGATGATGCTCGCCGCCGTAGACGCGGTGCGGGAAGCGGAACGCACCAAGATGGAGACGGCCACGCTCGTCGCGCAATCGCAGACCTTGTGGGACGCCCTCGCCGAGCGCGGGGCACTCGCGATCCCGGGTGCGTCCGCGCTGCGGGGCGCCCAAGCACTGGTCGGCGTCGGGAAGACGAGCCTGCTGGAAGGGGCGGGTCTGCGGAGCGCGGGCCTTCGAGGAGCGTCCGCGGTGTCCGGGGACTCCGCACTGCCGGCGTTGGCCGGCGCCCCCGGGTCCGTCTCCGCCGACGTGACGTGTCGCGATCCGTTCGCCGGTATGCGCCGCGTCGCGCCAGAAGTGATGAGCAGTCGCGTGCTCGCGTCCGCACTCGGTTCACAGGTGATCGGGGCGGCGCGACAAGTGCAGCTCGATGAAACGCATGCGCGGATGAGCGCGCTGGTGATGCAGGAGGACGCCATGGAACGGTTCTGGTCCTCGCTGGTGCCCACGATCCGGCTCCTGTTCCCGAGGGCGAAATAATGACGCAACGACGGATGATGCACTTCGCGGCGGTCGTCCTGGCGACTCTCCTGTCCCGGCCGGTCGCTGCCCAATCGATCGACCTCGAGACGTTCGCCGGCAACGCCAAGCGCCTGCTTGGCACCTGCGACTACCAGGCATATCTGACCCAAGCGAAAACGCTCAGCGACGGATTGGGGCTGATCAAATCGCTCGATCTCGCGACGGTGAAAGGCTGGATCGCCGCGCCAACGATGGATGTACTCTCCACACTCGCGACGGCGGGCACCAAGCGCGCACTGGACAAGCAGAACCAGTACGAGAAGGAAGGACTCATCTTCCAGATGGAGCAGGCGTGCCAGGCGTGGCAGATGACGCAGCACGTCAAACGACAGATGGAGTTCGCGCGCGCGGCCAACTGGGGGATTGAGAGAAGTCTGGCGTCTGCGATGAACCTGCTTGGGGTCTCGGTCCCGTCGAAACGCACGGCGGGCGATCCGATCATCGTCGTGCAGGCCTCGATGGCTCGTTTCAGCCATCACGCGGAGACGGATCAGGCGCTCATGGCGGGGGTGGACTCCACGGTGTTGTCCGCGATGCGCGGAGCTTCGATTCTCGCGCAGCAGACGGATTCGATGCGCCGGTATCTCGACGACCTGCAGCTCGACCTGAACGCCTACGGCGAGGACTCGTCAGGTGTTGTGCTCTGCCCGTCTGGCTATCCGACTGTTCGGACCGAAACGGCGACGCTGGTGCCCGGCCACGGCTACATCTGCGGGCCGGTGGCACCAGCGCGTGCGCAGCAGGTGACGGCTGCGATGGAAGCCACCCGCCTGCAACTCGATGCCGCGCGGAACCTCGCTCGTGCGCACCAGGTGGAGGTGGACGCGGCACGGCTGATGGTCATGAGCGTCGAAAACCGGCGAAAGCGCGAGTCGATGGCGACGGCCTTCCGCTATCTCCCCTAGCACGCACCGGGCACACCACCAGCCCGTTCCGTGCCGTACCCTAGGACCATGACTGCGATCCCTGCTCCGTGGCGGTTTCCGTGGGCGAAACGTGCGACCACGCTGGCGCTGACCGGCCTGTTGAGCGCGGCCCTTTTGCAGACGTCCACGGACGGTGTGCGCCGGAACAGCTTTGCCGCTCAAGTCACCATGGGCCGGCTGACGCTTGAAGCCGCGGGGTTGTCCACCGCGGGGCTGTCCGCGCACGCCCTTGCGCAAGCCAGCGCGGGCGCGGCACTCAGCTGGGACACGGTGCACAAGTTGGAATGGTTCTTGGATCCCGCAGGACTGTTCACGGATCAGGCGACGGCGATCGATACGGTCCGGGCGAACGCGCTCAAACCCAACGACATCTACACCAATACCTTCCGGTTGCGCGGCGGCATTCTCGCGCCGTACCGCGCGCTCGTCTACAACATCGCATACGTCCTCATTCCGATCTTCCTCCTGTTGGCCATCGGCACCGGATACTTCCTGGCGCCCACCGGCATGGGCGGGGGCGAGTCGCCCGAAGAAGCCATGGTCGGCACCGTCTTTCGCACGGTGGTCGCCGTGCTGTTGCTGGCGACACATGTGCAGTATCACGTCGGCGTCGCGTCGTTGACGCGCGGCCTTATCGACACGCTCGAGAACACGGTCGAGCCGTCCGCGCTCGCGCGAATCTCCACGCGCTTGAACAACTCCGGCGACGCCAGCGTGGCGGATGCGGCCAGTCGCATGAGCGGCTTTCAGAGTGAGGCGAACGCCCGCGCCAAGTCGAAGGGACAGGTGGGTCTCCAGGGACTCAACTCACAGTTCTCCTGCCTCGGGAAGAGCACGAATGCGCTGCTTGATACCGGGCGCGTCGGCGGTGTCGGCGTCGTCACCGGGGAGGGCGTGAAGACCATCTGCGAACAGGAAGATGACGTCCCAAGCGATGCGTCGCTCTACGGCGCTGGCATTGGCAACTTTTTCAAGACGATGCTCTCGGGACATCCCATCGACGCGGTGGTGGACTTCCTGACGCGGAACATTCTGGGCGTGGCGATGCTCGCGATCATGTTCTTGCAGATGCTCTTTCTGTGGGTCAATGTGCTGGCGATCGTGGTCGGCATCGGGATCTCGCTCACGTTCGCTCCGCTCGCGATGGCCATGTTCATTTGGCCCGTCACGGCGCAGCGCACCGGGGGCTGGTTCGCGAGTCACCTGAAGCTCCTCTTCCGGTTGCCCTTCCTGCAGATCTTCGTCGGACTGTTCAGCATTCTGATGCCGGTGCTCTATACGCAGCTTGAAGCGCTCGGGCCGATGTCGGCGTTCGTGATGTTCGTGGGCTTTACGATGTTGCTGCTCAAGGGCGGTGACCTCGCGGAGTCGTTCGGCACGGACGCGTCGGCTCTTGTCGGCACGCTCGGCAGCGCCTTCTTCACCATGGCGACGACGGCGGCGGCCGTGGCGGTCACCGGAGGGCTCTCGGCGGGAGCAGGGGCCGCGACCGGTGCGAAGGCGGCCGGCGATGCGGCCGTGAAGGGCGCGTCGGGTGGCGTCGGCGGTTTCCGTGGCCTCATGAACATCGCTGGACAGGGTCTTGGTGGCGCGATGCGCGGCTTTGGGTCCGTGGGCTGGCAGGGACTCCGTGGCGCGGCGACGGGCGGCATCGGCAAGGGGCTGTTGGGGCGCGACGTGGGCGACATGGCCCGGTCCTTCACCGAAGTGTCGGCGTTCACGGCGGGTAGTCCGTCGGCGATGTTCCAGGCGTCCCAACGCCTGCTTGACCGCGCACAGCAGCGACGCGCCGAGCGGGACAAGGCGCGGGCGGAGCAGCCGCCGGCCGCGGTCTCGGCTGATGACGCGTCCGGATTGGTGCCAACACGAGGCGGATGGGGTCCGCCGGCAGCGGTGGCCACTGACGGCGCTGCAGCACCCGGAGCTCCGGCCGCCGCTGGTGCGCCAAGTGGTCTGGGTGCCGGCACACCGGTGGGCGTGGCGCCTGCCGGCCCGAGTGGCACCCTGCGCCCCACGGACCGCCGTCTTGTTCCGACGGAGATGCTGCGGGCAGACGGTACCCCGCTCTACGTCCCTCCGGAGGTCGCGGCGGGCGATGCCGACGGCGAGGCGAGGTCGCAGGCGCTCGCGATTGTTGCCGACCAACTCAAGGCGAAGGGATTGGGCGGCTTCGTGTCCGTTCGGCCACCCAATGAACGGGTACCCTACCACCACCTTGCCGTCGATGAGACGGGCGAGGCGCAATTCGCGTCCCTGGTGACGCCAGGTTCATCATCCTTCGATCCGGACCTGTTCGCGGCCGTACAGACCATTGCGTCGCACGATGACATCGGCACGCTTGCCGATCCGGTGACCGACATCGAATACCAGAATCTGAGTTCGATCGCAGGGATGGTGTCGCCGAACACCGCCGCGCTCGCTGGCTTCTTCTCCAAGCGGGTGCAAGCGCGCATGCAGCCACGGCAGGTGCGACTCAGCGATCTTGCGACCCGGTCCAAGGATGGTGCCTCCGCGGTCCTCGCCGCGCATCGAGCGACAGCGATGGAGGATGGCGAGTTGGCACGACGTGATCAGGTCGGTCAGATGCTCAAGGTTGACCCGGATTCGGGTGCCGGCGTGATGGCACGTCATCTGCACCCGTCGTTCACCGAAGACTATGGGGATCCACCGCAGGTGCTCGCGTCTCGCCTTGCCCCGCTGGTCGATGACACGCAAGTGGAGCAGGGGTTGCATGAGTGGATGGCAACGACGGCGGCCGGAGAGACGTACCAGCCGGTCTGGAATGCGGCTGGCCCGGCGCAGCAGCGGGCGATCGTGCAGCAGGTCGCGCGTGTCCCGGGCGCGCACGCCCAATATCCCGGGCTTGTGGAGGTGCTCGCGAAGCGAGCGGCCGCCACGTATGTGAACGGGCAGTTCATCCGGCAGAACGTCGCAACCGATCCCACCGGTACGCACGCGGGGCGCTTCGGGCTGGATGTGGACGCCTTCGTGCGTTCGGGCGGTACCGCGGTTTCGTACGCCGGAACCGCCGGATCTCGGTTCGAGACAGCTCGCGCGGCATCTCCTGGCCTGCAGGCCACACAGATCGAGCAACAGGTGCGACAGTCCGTGGAGCAGGCATATCCCAAGAAATCTGCAGAAACCGCCGGAGCTTACCGCGATCGCATCAACGTTGAGATGTTCATCAACTAACTGGGACTAACCGCTCACGAGGTGCCACGTTACTCTGAAGGGTCCTCCTGGAGACCGTGCCATGCTCGTCTACGCGAACTATCTGCCGATCCGGACCACCGCGGGCGTGCGCGATCCGCTGGCTCCCGTCGCGGATTGGCTATCGTACCGCCTTCGCCGGCCGATCGGTGTCGACGAGGTGCTGTCGGGCGGTGAGTTCCAGAACCGATACGGCTGGACCGCTTGCAGCCTCGCGCTCACTGATCGCTATCCGCACGTGGCCGCCGTGGAGCTCGTGCATCCCGACGACGAGGTGCGCGGCCGGCAATGGCACTCGGAGATCACCCTCCAGCAGCCCTCGGTCGGCGCGGATGTCGCGATGACCGTCTTGGTGCAGACGAGTGAGATCAGTGCGCGGGTCACGGCATCGGTGACACCCGGCGCACCGCGCGTGGTGCGTGACGTCCTGACACGGTGCCACGTGAGCAGCGACGCCATCGGCGGCACCGTTCGGACCCTGGGCGACGGAGACGCGGTCGCGTTCCGGCATGTGCTGCTGGAGCCCCATCGCTCTTTTCCGTATGTCGTCGTGAGTCCGCAGGCCGACGGAACCTATCCTGTGGACGTCCCGCTGCTCTCGCAATTGCTCATCGGCATCGCAGAGCCGGTGGTCGTGCCGCCAGACGCCGATACGTACTGGCTCGCACGGGCGATCGGCGAAGAGTACGTGCCGTATCGGGGGGCAGTGAAGGTCGTCTATCCCCAACGCTCGTCGGGACGGTCGGATGTTCGACTGATCACCGCCGAGACCCTGGCCGCGACCGGCGATCCGCGCGCGGCGACACGCGAGGTATTCTCGCTCGTCCTGCATCGCACGAATCTGCCGCTGTCGTGGAAACACTGGGGGATGGCGCGTGTGCGGGAGGAGCGGATGCGCCGCGAACTTGACCGTCGGCGCGTACAGTTGGTCGATTCCGGCGATCGTGACGAGTATCTCCGCTTTCTCGAGGGCTACGTCAAGGACCAAGACGCGACGCTGGCCACCGCGCAGGAGCAACGACGCCAGGCGAGCGAAGATCACGCGGCGGCCGAGGTGGCGAGCGAGCAGCAGCGGCTGGAGTTGGAGGCGAAGGTCAGCGCGCTGCGGTTCCAGTTGGACCAGCAGCGCGCGACGGCGGACGACAGTCCGTACGCTGGTGAGGATGCGACCGCCGTGGCGCT
>Ga0209211_10001587_pt1 | contig 42486 bp, 34 predicted proteins | sample RifGroA2_FD_183992 | JGI IMG/M metagenome (GOLD analysis project Ga0209211, IMG submission 183992) | Groundwater microbial communities from Rifle, Colorado, USA - Groundwater A2 (SPAdes) (version 2) | ecosystem: Environmental > Aquatic > Deep subsurface > Groundwater | place: Rifle, Colorado...
TTGCCTAGGATTCTAAAAACCTTAGTGCCGCATTTAGGGCATTCGCCTTTCATGGCTTTCATCTTATTCTTCATAGTGACTTCCTTACCATTCTTAATTTCAACCTGTTTTTTACATTTCATACATCTTCCTTCTGCCATTTTGAATCCACCTCATGAATATTTTATCCTTATTTATAAACAATAGCACTGGAAATCAATAGAAAGTATATAAATGTTTTTAAAATTAAATATACAAATGAAGCTTTATTGCTGTTTTTTAACAATGTCAATAATTGTCCTAATATCTGTTATCTCATAATCAGCATAAGGTTTTTTTGCTTTTGGGTTGCCATATCTGGCAAAGCATGTTTTCATTCCTATTGATTTAGCCCCTTTAATGTCTCTTTCTGGCCAGTCTCCTACCATTAAGCATTCCGATGGCTTTAGCTTTAATTTTTTCAAAGCAGCTTCAAAAGGCAGTTTAGAAGGCTTTAGCTGTTTGGTATCTTCAAATGTCACAACAGCATCAAAATAATTGCTTAGTTTCATTGAAGCAAGCCTTATCCATGCTTTTAGCTGTGGCGCATCTGTCACTATGCCCAGCTTTATTCCCATGCTTTTCAGCTTTAACAACACATAATCTACATTAGGGTAAGGCTCTAGAAAGCCAGATCTTACTCTTCTGTAGGCAACTATGCCATTTGCCAGGATTTTGTAATCTATTTTGCCTGTGAGATTCTTTAGGAACTTCTGGAATATTGTCCCTTCTTCGAAACCATACTCATCATACAGGCTAAAAATGGCTTTTAACGCTTTGTCATGCTCTGCATTTAATCCCGCGCCTATCATGGCATCTACTGCAGCGCTGCAACTCTGCTGCTTCATTTTCCAGAAGTCTATTAAGGTGTTGTCCAAATCAAATATTACAGCTTTTATCATACAATAAATAGAAGGTTTTTAGTTTTTATATACTTTTCTTAAATTAGGTGGCATTGAAAAGTCCTCGCATTTGGAAAGCGGGCAACTTCGCTTGAGCTCGTTGCAATTCACGGTTGCCATCGGTTCGCATTTCTACGTTTAGCATAAAGGCAAAAATTCCCATTGCAATTTCCTTTTTGCCGGATAACTTATTTATAAGATGCTCACAAATTGATGGCAACCTTCAACTTTTCAATGCCACCTTAAATTATACTGTTTTATTTATGAAATTTTTACTCAACCCTGAACAAAGGAGCCATAATCCATTCTGATTTGCAGCGTGGGCATTTGCTTGGTTTTTTTATTTTGCTCCTTTCCTCAAACTTAAAGCTGCATTTTTTGCACTGCGCTGGCTTCATTAAAAGTTTTCTCGGCTTTATAGAGAATTTAATATGATTTAAGTCCTCTAAAATTTCAAACAACTCAACCTTGAAATCATTTGCAAGCTCTTGAGCGGATTTTTCTTCCTTGCTTAGGATTTCAATTATTTCTTCTCTTCTGGTCATTTTCAACAATTTAATTTTTTAGTATCTTATTTTTTAACAATTATTTATTCAGTCATTATTCAATATCATACTCAATCTCTCTTTTGCAATGAAAAATATTTTTAATAATTTGAAAATTTTCTTTACGTATATATTAAGGAAAATTTTGTCTTATAGCGTGTTTTAACAACTAGCCTTAAGGCGTGTTTTGCCTTACTGGTTTTATAATAGCAAAACACATAATTTTTTATTATTTTTTATTTCTGCCCCAATATTTTTTAATGTTAATAAACTGAAAATATTATGAATTAATTGTGAGCGTGTTTCTGAGCTCTATTGAATTTTTTATTATTGTTCTTATTTTAAATTCTTCTCAAAAAACTCCAAAACCCTTTTTTCATACTCTTCCTTGTTTAAAGCGTAAGTTTCCCCATGACCAGCTTCAACAATCCATAATTCTGTTTTTTTGTTGGCGTTATGCAGTATATATGCTTCATTCACCGGTATCTGAGTGTCTTTTTTTCCGTGGATAATCAAAACTGGCTTATCGATATTTTTTATAGCATTTTCAGGGCTTACATCCTTGGGGTCTATTTTAAAAAATATCTTGCCATAAGCTCTTGTTAAATAAACAAAAGGATGTTTTAAAAAATAAAAATTTTTGTACATAACTTCTATCATATTATTCAAGTTTGAATAAGCACTGTCAGCGACAACAGCTTTAATATCGCTGTTTTTATTCATAATAGCAACTGAACCTCCTAATGAAAACCCTAATGCGCCAATATTTTTTGTATCTTTTCTGCTTTTAATGTAATTTACTGCAGCGTCTAAGTCGTTAACTTCTTTATAGCCTGCTGTTGTATAGCTTCCCTCACTTTCTCCAAAGCTTCTAAAGTCGAATAAAAAGACATTGAATTTTTTTAATAGAAACATTGAAAATGGCAAAACATCTGCTTTATTTGTCGGATAGCCATGCATTACAATTATTGTATCATTGCTTTTATCGCTTGGTATGAACCATCCTTTTATTTTTAATCCATCAGAAGTCTCAAAAGTGGCATTTTCATATTTTAAGTTAAAGCTTTCTGGAGTAAAATAGACAGGCCATTTTCCAGGCTTTATCGACATTAAAAAAACCAGAAAAGAAAACAATATCAGAAAACCAATAATAAATTGAAAAATTAAAATCAGCATGTTTTTTGAAATCAGGCTTATCATCAAGATATAACATTATAATTCAAATATAAAAACATTTCTGAACCAAAAACTTTAAAATACCCAGAAAAACCTATTAAAATATGGACACTGTTGGATCATTAAACTGGCTTAAGGAAAATAATTTGTATGAGCTGTCAGAAAAGCTCACTTCGCAAATAAAAAAGATATTTGTTCCTTGCCTTAATGTCAAGGACGAAAAAATTCTTGTAATCGGAGACATTGGCTTTGAGAATAAAAACATAGCAGCAGTGTTGTCTGGAGCTTATTACCTTGCAGCCCATCAGTTAAATTTTGATGCAAAGCTTGTTTTTCAGAAAGTAAAAAGCAGGGGAGATGTTGCAGACCAAGATATTGTTAATTCCTTATCAGAGCTGCCCGGGGGCAATGTTATAATACTAAACATGTCTGATAAGCTTGGAAATATAAAAGAGCTTGGAAAAAGCTTTAGGCGTTGGGTAAAGAAAAAAAATCATAGGTTTGTTTCTGCAATGAGCTTAGGTGACTTAAAAACAGATAAAGTTGAATTAATTGTGGATGCTATAGATGTTAGCTATAAGCCTTTCCAAGCAGCTCATGAAAAATTAAGAGAGCAGTTTGATAAAGCAGATGAAATACATATAACAACAGAAGCAGGAACTGATTTGTACTATAACATAAAAGGCATTAACGGAATAGCTGCTGACGGCAACTATACGACACCTGGTTCTGGCGGCAATCTTCCAGCTGGAGAGGTTTACGCGCCACCTAATGGAAAAAGAATAGGGGGCAAGATAGTTATTGATGGGAGCTCCAGGGTTCAAAATGGGACCCTACTTATAAAAGAGCCAATAACCCTTAAAGTTGAGGATGGAAACATAATTGAAATATCGGGTGGCAAAGAAGCAAAAGAGCTGGAAAATACATTAAACTGGGCTGCTTCTTTGGCAAAGCATCCTGGCAGCGTAAGAAGAATTTGCGAGTTCGGCATTGGCTTGAATCCTAAAGCAAAAATTATCGGAGCAACACTTGTTGACGATAAAGCCTTAGGAACAGCGCATGTTGGCATTGGAAGCAATTACTGGTTCGGAGGAAATATATACGCAATAATCCATCTTGACCAGGTTTTTAAGAATCCTAAGGTTTATTTTGATGGTAAATTAATGGAGTTATAGAATTCTATAGGGTACTGCTAATAAAAACAAAAGCCTTTTTAAAATCGAGAAACAACTATATATGATTATGGCATCAAAAAACAAATTAAAAAATAAATTTCATTCATACAATACAGGAGATTTGCCAAAAGGCTGCTCATATTGCGTTAAAGGAGAAAAACTAGTTTTGTTCATTACAGGATTGTGCCCCAGGAGATGCTATTTCTGCCCTGTTTCTGATGAAAAATATCAGAAAGATGTTGTATTTGCAAATGAGCTAAAAGTCAGGAATTTTAATGATATCATTACAGAAGCCAAAGCAATGAATGCCAATGGAGCTGGAATTACAGGTGGCGATCCATTAGTAAAATTAAACAGAACTACAAGCTATATTGAAAAATTAAAAAAATATTTTGGAAAAAAATTTCATATTCATTTATACGCCTCATTAAACCTTGTTGTTGAAAAAACTCTGAAAAAACTTTATTTGGCTGGTTTAGATGAGATTAGATTTCATCTTGATCTGGACTCAAAAAAATTATGGAAGAAACTGGAAATTGCCAAAAAATTTAATTGGGACATTGGGGTAGAGCTGCCTTTGATTCCAACCAAGGAAAAAGAGCTGAAAGAAGTTATTGACTATATTTATGATAAAGTAGATTTTCTTAACCTTAATGAGTTGGAAGTTGCAGATAACAACCATTCTAATCTAAAGCAGTTTGGTTTTTGCGTAAAAGATAAGATTAGTTATGCAATAAAAGGTTCTTTGGAATTAGGGCTTAGGCTGATTGATTACTCCAATATAAAGGGATATAAGATTCCCATACATGTCTGCACTGCAAAGCTTAAGGATGCTGTCCAGCTTTCTGAAAGAATAAAGAGGGAAGCAAAAATAGTAAAGCATAGTTTTGATATTATGGACAAAGAAGGAATGCTTACTAGGGGAGCCTTGTATTTGCCTGAGCTTAAGCCAGGTTTTGGCTACAGGAAGAAATTAAGTAAAATCAGCAAAGAAAAATACATTAAAAAATTAAATCAATTAGCAATTAAAATTAAAAATCAATTAAAATTAAACAAGAAAAATTTTATTGTCGATAAAAATAAGCCAAGAATCTTATTGTCAAAGAAAAATTTAATAAAAAATAAAAAGTTGTTTCTTAAAATGGGCTTAATTCCTGCAATAGTTGTTGAATATCCTACTGCAGACCAATTTGAGGTTGAGATTGAGTTTTTGGAATAGTGCCTTTCTCTTTTTTTGGCATAATCCAGCTTAAAATTAAATAAGTATTTAAATGTTTATTAGTAATTTAAATTGATTACAGGCAAAACGGGAAATAAAATGAGGTACAAACAAGTAATTTTGGTGAGGAATGATTTAAAGCTTCCTAAGGGAAAGCTGGCAGTTCAGGTAGCCCATGCTTCGCTTGAAGCGGCATCGAAATCCGATAAAAAACTTGTGGAAAACTGGAGAGGGCAAGGGGCTAAAAAGGTTGCATTAAAGGTAGCTGATGAGAAAGAGTTGTTCAAATATATGAGTATGCTGGAAAATGAGGGCATAAAAGTTGCATTAATTAAGGATGCAGGGCATACAGTTTTAGAGCCAGGGACTATTACATGCTTGGGCATTGGCCCTGATTTGGAAGAGAAAATTGATAGGGTAACTGGAAAGCTAAAAATGGTTTAGTTATTGCAGACTAAACAAGGATTTAATCTGCTAGATTTAAAATTTTAATTTTAAATAGTTTTTTAAATGATTATAAATTCTAAATTTGTTTATGGGCCTATAGCTCAGCCTGGTAGAGCACATGGCTCTTATTTTTTGGAGAGACCATGGGGTCGGGGGTTCGAAACAGCTTTTTTGCTCATGCAAATGTTGGAAACCAAAGGTTTCTAACAAATTGGAAATTTTGCAATTTCCAATTAAACCTGGGAAAAACTGGGATTTTGTTTCACAAAATCAGAAAAGTTGGCGAAAGTCCCCTTGGGCCCATTTATTTTCTTGCCAATTCTTGCAATGCATTATAAGCTTTCATAGAATCCTTTTTGCTCAAAATAAATGTTAGTTCTGTCATTGTTGAAATAATCTCATAGAGGTTTATCTGCTCCCATGCTATTTTTCTTATTGCAGTAAAAATAACACCAGGCGTGTTTAAAAAATCCTTGCTGCCAAAAATGATAGTTAATGCCACCAAATCAAATTCCTTATTCAGGATTTTTTCTCCTTTTAAAAAATCAGAAAGCTTTTCCTTGTATTTTTCATTTGCAACAATGCTTACCTCATTGCTGCCTAAAATGATGTTTAATGTGTCTCCTTTTTCAAAATTAACCAAGCTGTAAATATTTTTTATTTTGCTTAATAAGTTGCCTGACTTGACAATATTAAAATCCATAATATTTGTTCTCATTATGATTTCTCCTTGAAAGCTGAATTTCTTTATCTTTTTGTCAAAACTTTGCAGTTCCTCGGCATATCTTCTAAGGGCCATTACAATTGCAGATTCTTTTACCTTTTTCCCAAGTTCGCGCTCAATTTCCGGCTTTAACTGCTCAGCAAGATTTCCATGGCTGATTAATTCCTTGCCAATTGCTTCTAACAAAAAAGAATTTTCATTAACAGCTTTCTTGACCAGATGGCTTATAGTCACCATAATAATACCTCCATTAATTATGCTACATTTTGTTACTATAATAACACAATGTTTATATAGTATATAAATGTTTCTATTAGGTTGAAAATGGAACATCAGAAATATTTAGATATGGAAATCGAAAACTTATATGAAGAAGATAGATTTAAAAAGATTAAGTTTTCTTATGACTCAACAGACAAAATGTCTGAGTTTTTAGACAAGTAGTTTGGGATTTGATTATTTAAAATCTATGGGGGTGTTTTGACTTAAAATGAACATAGCAATAATTGGTTACGGGAAAATGGGGCATGAGATAGAAAGAGCAGCTAAATCTAGAGGCATAAATGTTAGGGCAATTGATCCTAGCGAGCCTAGCGCAAGCTACAAGCAGATTAATGAGGAGTCTATGAATGGCGTAGATGTCTGTGTAGACTTTACCCATCCAGATTCAGTTATCGACAATGTTGAGAAAATCTCAAAATTCAGGAAAAATATTGTTGTAGGCACAACTGGCTGGTATAACAATATGGACGAAGTAAAAAAGATTGTCAAAAACGCAAAAATAGGCCTTATATGGTCGGGCAACTTTTCAATAGGGGTTAATATATACTTCAGGGTAATTGAAAGCGCAGCAAGGGTAATAAACAAATTTAGTGATTATGATCTATTTGTGCACGAGTTTCACCACAATAAAAAGGCAGACAGCCCTTCAGGAACTGCTGTTATGATTGGAAAGATACTTGTAGACAATATCGAGAGAAAAAAGAAAATTGTAACAGAGGAATTGAAGAGGAAAATAGATCCGGATGAATTGCATATATCCTCAACAAGATGCGGCACTATTCCAGGAACGCATACTGTAGGCTTTGACAGCTCTGCTGATACAATTGAGCTAACGCATACTGCAAGAAGCAGGGAAGGGTTTGCATTAGGCGCAGTAACAGCAGCGCAATGGATACAGGGCAAAAAGGGATTTTATGACATTAATGACATGATGAAAAGCATTATTGATTAGGCATTTGTTCAATAATCGAAGTTCCAATAATTAAATTACAATAAAAATAATAAACCATTAAAAAATTATAATTAAAAATATTAAATAAAAATAATCAAAAAATAATTATTAATAAAAATTTTTCAATGCCAAATAAAATTAATATGTGAAATAAAATAATGAATTAACAAATAATTGTGAAGATAAGATAAAAAATAAGTTTAATGAAAAAATAAAGAATTCATTGTAAAAAATTAATGGAGGCCAATGAAAATGTTTAAAGGAGCTATAACCGCTATTGTAACACCGTTTAAGGAAGATGAAAGCCTAGACTTAGATGCTTTGAAAAGGCTTGTTGAGTTTCAGATTAGGAATAAAATAGATGGAATAGTGCCATGCGGCACTACCGGAGAAAGCCCTACTCTTAATTATGAGGAGCACGAGGAAGTTATAGAAACTGTAATAGGCGCTGTAAATGGAAGAGTTCCTGTTATAGCAGGCACTGGAAGCAACTGCACAAAGGAAGCAATTGAAATGACAATTAAAGCAGCAGATGCAGGAGCTGACGCGTCCCTGCAGGTATGCCCTTACTACAACAAGCCTACACCGGAAGGATTATTCAGGCATTTCAGCGCAATTGCAAGAGCTGTTGATATTCCGATAATCATTTATAACATCAAGGGAAGAACAGGAATTAATATGGAAACTGCTACTTTGGCAAGGCTTGCAAGAGAGCATTCCAACATTGTTGCGGTAAAAGAAGCATCTGGAGACATAAACCAAATGCAGGATGTGCTGAATACGCTTCCAAAAGAATTTGATGTTTTGTCTGGAGATGACAATATGACTTTTCCGTTGATGAAGCTAGGAGGCAAAGGAGTTATTTCAGTGGCAAGCAACATAATACCCAATGAAATACACAATCTTGCTGAATATGCCTTAAAGGGAGACTTTAAAAAAGCAGAAGAACTGCATAACAAGCTCATGCCTTTGTTCAAGGGGATTTTTATAGAAACAAACCCTACACCAATAAAAGCTGCATTGGCTATGAAAGGGATGATCAAAGAATCCTACAGGCTGCCAATGTGCGAAATGCAGCCAGAGAACAAAATAAAGCTGAAGGAAATACTGCAAGGCTTAAAGATAATCTGAAATCTCCCACTTTATTTTTATTTATTGTTTTTATCTATAACAAAATCTATTTTATGGGGTAAATCAAATGGCTGACAAAAAGCTACCATTCACAAAAGAGCAAATCTTGGAAATAATGAAAAAATATCCTACGCCTTTTCATATTTATGACGAGGCTGGAATTAGGAATAACGCTAGGCTTTTCAAGAAAGCGTTTGGAATATTGCCGGGATTTAAGGAATATTTTGCAGTCAAGGCTTTGCCAAATCCATTTATGCTAAAAATTTTGAAAGAAGAGGGCTTTGGAACAGACTGCAGCTCTTATCCAGAGCTTTTGTTAGCTGAGAAAATTGGATTGAAAGGGGAAGAAATAATGTTTACTTCAAATGACACTCCAGCTAACGAGTATAAAAAGGCAAAGGAGATTGGAGCAATAATTAATTTAGATGATATTAGCCATATCCCTTTTTTAGAAAGCAATGCAGGCCTTCCAGAGCTAATCAGCTTCAGGTACAATCCAGGCCCTGCAAGAGCTGGAAATGTGATAATTGGAGACCCAAAAGAAGCCAAGTATGGCTTTACAAGAAACCAGCTTTTTGAAGGCTACCAGACATGCATTGAAAAAGGCGTTAAAAGATTTGGGCTGCATACCATGATAATATCAAACGAGCTTAACCCTGCTTTTTTTATAGAGACAGCCAGAATGATGTTTGAGCTTGCAGTTGAGATACATAAAGATTTAGGGATAAAGCTTGAATTTGTAAATTTAGGCGGAGGCTTGGGAATACCTTACAAGCCAGAGGACAGGGCATTGGACTATGAAAAATTAGCATTAGGGATAAAAAGGGCTTATGACGAGATTATAGTACAGAATGGGCTAGACCCTGTAAAAATTTTCCTGGAATGCGGAAGGGCAATAACAGGGCCTTATGGCTATCTGGTAACATCTGTTTTGCACTTAAAGCATACATACAAAAATTATGCTGGGTGTGATGCATGCATGGCAAATTTAATGAGGCCTGCTATGTACAGGGCATATCATCATATAACTGTTTTAGGAAAGGAAAAAGAGCCAACAACAGGAATGTATGATGTAACAGGCTCGTTATGCGAGAACAATGACAAGTTTGCAATAAACAGGCCTTTACCAGAAATAAGGGAAGGGGACATATTAGCAATACATGACACTGGAGCGCATGGCCATGCAATGGGATTTAACTATAATGGCAAATTAAGGTCTGCAGAATTATTGTTGAGGCAAAATAAATCTATTGTCCAGATACGCAGGGCAGAGACAGTTGATGATTATTTTGCTGCATTGGACTTTAAGCAATTAGAAAAATTCCAATAAAAAAGGGTTTTGTTGAAAATGAAGGTTGCCATCAATTACACAATAATAAAATTTCAATAATACAAAAACCAATAAAACAAATTCAATAATAAAAATTCAAAACAAAATCCATTAATAAAAATCAATAATAATTAGAATTAATGAATAAAAAATAAAATGGTAAAAAGAAATCAAAATATTGCAAAGCTGCAGTCCGGATACTTATTCCCGGAAATTAATAGAAGGAAAAATGAATTTTTGCAGAAAAACCCGGGTGCAAAATTAATCAGCTTGGGGATAGGGGACACTACAGAGCCGATAACAAGGCACATAGCGAAAGCGCTTTACAACACAGCCAAAGGGCTTGGAACTGAAAAGGGCTATATGGGTTATGGCGATGAGCAGGGAATGACTGCTTTAAGAGAAAAGATAGCCAAAGTTATGTATAATGGCTCTATAAACGGGGAAGAAATTTTTGTCTCTGACGGCGCAAAGCCTGACATAGGAAGGCTGCAATTATTGTTCGGAAATGATGCAGTTGTTGCTGTGCAGGATCCAGCTTATCCAGTTTACATAGACAGCACAGTAATGTACGGCAAGACTGGAAAGTATAATAATGCTTCAAGGCAGTTTGAAAATATTGTTTACATGCCATGCACTCCGAAAAATAATTTTTTTCCTGACTTGAGAAAATTGCCAAGAGCGGATGTAATATTTTTCTGCTCTCCAAACAATCCAACAGGAGCAGCAGCAACGAGGGAGCAATTGCAGCAGCTTGTAAGCTATGCAAGGAAAAACAAGTCAATAATAATTTTTGATGCTGCATATAACCAGTATATTACTGACAAGAATATTCCTAAATCTATTTTTGAAATAGATAATGCAAGAGAAGTTGCAATTGAGGTAAATTCATTCTCAAAATCAGTAGGATTTACAGGAGTAAGGCTTGGATGGACTGTTGTGCCAAATGAGCTTAAGTTTGATGATGGAAGCCCGGTAAGGAATGACTGGAATAGAATTATGACTACACTCTTTAATGGCGCATCAAATATTTCGCAATTTGGTGGATTAGCGTCGTTAGACAAGGAAGGGTTGCAGGAAATGAAAAAAATTGTTTCATATTACATGGAAAATGCAAAAATCATCAAGACAGCTTTAGAAGAAGCAGGATGTGAAGTTTATGGTGGCGCTCAAGCGCCTTATATCTGGGCAAGGATAAAAGGAAAAACATCGTGGGAGGCTTTTGAGTATCTGCTTGAGAAGGCTAATATAATAACTACCCCTGGAGTTGGATTTGGCATTTGCGGAGAAGGATTTTTGAGATTTAGCGCTTTTGGCCACAGGGAAAACATTAGAGAAGCTGCTAAAAGGCTAAAGGTGGCTCTAAGATGATTGTAATGAAATTCGGCGGAACATCTGTAGGAGGCGCAGAGCAGATAAAGAATGTTGCTGATATTATAAAGTCCAATCTTAATAAAAAGCCGATAGTAGTTGTATCTGCAGTCACAAAAATTACTGACAAGCTGATAGAACTAGCAAATGCTGCCAGCAAGGGCAAAGGGAATGAAATTTTAGACAGCATTAAAAAAATACATTACGGCATTATTGAAAAATTAAGCTTAGATAAGTCGCTGATAAGCAAAGACATTGAAGAATTATCAAAAATAATAAGCAAAATAAAAATCAGCAAAAAAGTTGATAATAAAATACTGGACGGAATTCAATCTTTTGGCGAGAGGATGTCATCAAAGATTGTTGCAGCGCAATTAAACAAAATTAATGTAAAGGCGCAGGCATTTAATTCATATGATTTGGGCTTTGTTACAACTGCAGATTTTGGGAATGCAGAGCCATTAGAGAAAACATTTGATAACCTAAATGATAACATAAAAAAACTAAATGTTGTGCCAGTTATTACAGGATTTATCGGAAAAACAGAAAATGGGGAAATAACGACTTTAGGCAGAGGCGGCTCTGACTATTCAGCAGCAATAATAGGCAGCGCAATTGATGCAGAAGAAATCCAGATATGGACAGATGTTGATGGCATAAAGTCTGCAGATCCAAAAATAGTCACTAATGCAAAAACTCTGGAAAAAGTCTCATTTGCAGAAGCATCTGAACTTGCTTTTTTTGGGGCAAAGGTTTTGCATCCAAAGACAATACTTCCAGCGGTAAAGAAAAATATACCTGTAAGGGTGTTAAACACATTCAACCCGAAAGGCAACGGAACTTTGATACTTAATGAGGCTGGAAAGAGCAAACAAATAGCTAAGGCTGTAACAAGCAAGAAAAACGTAATTTTGATTAATGTTGATTCAAAAAGAATGCTTGGAGCTTATGGATTTTTGGCCAGGCTTTTTGATGTATTTTACAAGTACAAGCAGAGTATTGATGTTGTTTCAACTTCAGAGGTAAGCGTTTCAATGACAATAGACAACGAGAAAAACCTTAATGACATTGTTCTAGACTTAAAGGGGATTGCAGATGTCAATGTGCAGAATAACCGGGCAGTTATATGCGTTGTTGGAGAAGGCATGAGAAATGCTCCAGGTGTTGCAGGCAGGGTTTTTTCCATGATAGGCAATAACAGCATAAACATTGAGATGATATCCCAGGGAGCGTCTGAGATAAACATTACTTTTGTTGTTGATAACAAGGACGCTGACAAAGCTGTTAAGGTTTTGCATGAGGAGTTTTTTGGAAAGTAAATATTATAAGATTAATAATTAAAGGCTTTGTTGAAAATGAAGGTTGCCATCAATTGTGAGCACTTTTGAAAAGCTCATTTAGTTGGACGGGGGACGCCCCATCGGGGTGGACAACCTGTAAAAAGCACATTAAGTGCGAACGATGGCAACCCGAGCTTTGCGAGATTTTCAACAAAGCTTTTGTACAATAATAAAAATTAATAATAAAAAATCAACAATTAAAAATAAAGTTAAACAATGGGGGAGATGCTATGTCAAAGCTAAAAGTTGGGATTTTAGGGGCAACTGGAATGGTTGGGAAAGAATTAATTAGGGTGCTGTTTGACAGGAAATTTCCAATGGAATCACTAAGATTATACGCTTCTGAGCGGTCTGTAGGAAAAAAGATAGAAACACCATTTGGGAAAATAGCTGTAGAAAATGCAGATACTGCAGATTATTCGCAACTGGACATTGCATTTTTTGCAATTGGAGGCGGATGGCCAAAAGAAAATGCCACAAAAGCCACAGCAGCAGGATGCATTGTAATTGATAATTCATCTACTTTTAGGTATGATAAAGATGTTCCTTTGGTTATACCCGAGATTAATCCTCATGCTATTGGAGATTCAAAATTAATTGCCAACCCTAACTGCACTACAGCAATAGCAGCTATACCCTTATACCAAATTTACAGGAATTATGGGCTAAAAAAAGTCATAATATCCACTTATCAGGCTGCAAGCGGAGCGGGCAATAATGGCATGGTAGAGCTTGAAGAAGAAACAAGAAAAGTGCTTAATGGCAAGAAATCCAGTAATAAGTTTTTTACACACCCAATACCATTTAATCTAATTCCGCATATTGATTCCTTTCAGGAAAATAGATATACCAAGGAGGAAATGAAAGTAGTTTGGGAAACTCATAAAATATTTGGCGATGAAAGCATCCCCATATCATGCACTTGCGTAAGGGTTCCAATAATGAGAGCGCACTCAGAAAGCATTGTTGTTGAAACTGTTAAGCCTATAAATCCGGGAGAGGTAAGAAAAATATTTGAAAAAACTCCTGGAGTAGTTGTTAAAGATGATATTGAAAACAACATTTACCCTATGCCCTTAACAGCAAGCGAAAAATATGATGTAGAGGTGGGCAGAATAAGGCAGAATCTCATCTTCAAGGAGCATGGGCTGGAGTTCTTTATATCAGGAGACCAGCTTCTAAAGGGAGCGGCATTGAATGCTGTTCAGATAGCAGAATTCATGATTAAAAAGAGATTTGGATAAAACCTTTAATTGCATAACGCAATCAGAAGGGCAATTTAGCTACTACTGAAAGCGAAAGGATATACCTAATATTCCATTACTCTTTACTCAATGAGCTTTAATAGGATTAAGTGTCAGTTCTAAACTAAAAAGTAATAACATTTAAAAAGATATTTTGATTTCCCTCCATTTATGCCTGAAGATTCGTTGACTGCACGGGTGGGGAAACTTGATGCTTTAAGGGGACGTGGAATAGATCCTTATCCACATATTTACGAGCCAACACACAGGGTTCCGGAATTGGTCGCAGATAATAGAGATGACCTTGATGTGAAAGTGGCAGGAAGGATAATGGCTTCTCGCAAAATGGGCAAGGTAACTTTTCTTGATATTGTGGATAAGCAGGCAAGGATTCAAGTTCTTTTGAGATCTGATGAATTGGGGCCTGTTTATGATACTTTAAGTTTGTTGGACCTTGGAGATTTTATAGGTATTGAAGGGGTTACATTCAGAACAAAAACAGGGCAGTATTCAGTAAAGGCTAAGGGTTTGCATGTTTTGGCAAAATCGCTGCAGCCTTTGCCCGATAAGTGGAGTGGATTGAAAGATCCGGAAACAAGATACTCCCAAAGGAGTTTAGACTTGATAGCAAATCCTGAAGTAGCACAAGTTTTCATTAAGAGAGCAAATGCTATAAAAGCTATGAGGCAAGCCCTTGATTCCAGAGGTTATACAGAAGTTGAGATTCCGTTGCTTCAGCCTGTTTACGGCGGCGCTTCAGCAAAGCCGTTCATAACGCATGTTAACGACCTTGATAGAGATTATTTCCTTTCTATTTCTCCTGAAATTTACCTTAAGAGGCTTGTAGTTGGCGGCTTAGATGTTTATACAATAACAAAGAATTTTAGAAATGAGGGCATTGACAAGACACATAATCCCGAGTTTACAATGATGGAGTGCTACAAAGCTTATGAGGATTATAAGGGAATGATGAAACTTACAGAAGAAATGATAGCCTTTATGGCAATGCAGGTTAATGGCAGCACAAGTTTAGCATATCAGGGCACGCAGATTGAATTATCGCCACCATGGAAAAGGCTGCCGATGCTTTACGGCGTTGAAGAAGCTACAGGGCTTAAAGCGGACAGCATGAGTGAGGGGCAATTAAAAGATGCTATGAAGTCGAGACCAGATTTAGTGATACCGGATTACGAGGTTTTGACAAAAGGCAAGATAATAATAGAGTTATTTGACAAGTATGTTGCTCCTACATTAGTGCAGCCGATTTTTGTTACTGACCACCCGATTGAATCGACACCTTTGTGCAAGCCACATAGGGACAACCCAGAGTTGATAGAAAGGTTTGAGCCTTATATTGCTGGTGTTGAAATAGGGAATGCTTATACAGAGCTTAATGATCCTATATTGCAAAGGAAACTATTTGAAGACCAAATCCGCAGGGAAGGAGCGGACAATCCTTATTTAAAACTGGATGAGCAGTTCTTGAGAGCATTAGAGCATGGAATGCCGCCTACTGGAGGATTAGGCATAGGAGTTGATAGGGTTGTAATGCTTCTTGCTAACCAACCTACATTAAAAGATGTTCTCTTTTTTCCTATGACAAAAGCAGCGATACGATAATTTAGCAGAGAATTAAAGAAATAAAATTTATAAATTGTTTGTAATTTCACTACACAATGATACAGGATGTTTATATTATAGGGGCGACAGGAAATGTTGGTAAAGAATTAGTAAGCCAGATATTTGTGAGAGGCGATACTGATTCTAACCGCCATGTTAATCCTACGAGGATTGTAGGCTTGGCTTCCAGCACCCATACTTTATATTTGCATGAAGGTATCTCTCCAGATCAAGCTTATGCTTTCACTGGCAAGAGATATGGCGATGCTCATGCAGACACATACATTGACCATGGAGAGCTTATTGACAGGGCAAGGTATGGTTTTAGGAATGGCGGAAGCACGCTAGTTTTTGTTGATGTAACTCCACTTAAACAGGAGATGACAAAATTCCATCTGCAGGTAATAAGAGATACGCCTTATGGGTTAGTAACTGCAAATAAAAATCCAATAGCTTCTTCTGATTATGCTGTATTTAAGGAGCTTACTGCAAATATCAGGAGGTATGGATACAGATGCTCGGTCATGGCTGGGGCAGAAGCGATACCTTTTATCAGGGATGCAAGGGATGTGAACGATCCTATTTACTCTGTTAAAGGATGCCTTTCAGGAACAAATGGTTTCATAACTTCAGAACTTGAAAAATATGGTGGGGATGAAAACCCAAGGAGATTATCTGATATCGTAAGGGAAGCTCATAAGATAGGTTACACAGAGCCTCACCCCAGAGATGATTTAAGTGGAATTGATGTTGCAAGAAAGCTTGTAATAATTGCAAGAAGCATGGGACTCTCGGTAGGCATGGAAAATGTTTTAAGGGAAGGATTAGTTCCAAAAGAATATTTGCGGGAAGATGATGTTCTAAAATTTTTAGACAACCTTGTAAATCTGGATAGCGACTTTGCGGAAAGAATGGCTAATGCAAAAGGCCACGGCTCAACTTTGAGGTATGTCGCAAGCATAGATATGCAAGGAGAAACTCCTGTTTTGGAGGTTTCCTTAAAAGAAGTTTCTCAGGAGAATTTACTCGGAATGCTCAAAGGCACTAAAAATCAAGTGGTAATAACTACAAAGACATTTTCCGATGGATATCTAATAGGGCCATTGCCTGGTGCAGGCATTGATGTAACTGCTCAAAATGTAAGGAGAGACTTGCTTTATTTGCTTTCTGATAGGAGAGATCATCCTTAAGCATTTAGGTATGCATATATAACTTTATTAAAATGGTAATAGCAACTAAATTCGGCGGGACGTCTGTTGCCAACGGGCGTAATTTGGAGCAAGTTATTGATATAATACTTTCAAATCCAAAAAGAAGAGTAAATGTCCTGTCTGGGCCGGGCAAAAGGGACAAAGAAGACATAAAACTGACGGACTTGTCCATAGGCATAGGCAATGCAGCTTATGAAGGCCAGAATTATATGCAACTCCTTGAAATGGTTGTACAAAGATTTGTAGATATTACTTCATATTTTCATATCAATACTTCTTTTTTGGATCCTTTAATTGCCTCGCTGAATAACGTAATAAAAAGCACGCCATTGAGCAAAAACCAATATTTAGACGGAATAAAACCATATGGCGAGATAATAATTTCTGCAATTGCTGCTGAAGCTTTAAGGATGAAAGGGGTGGATGCACAAGTTTACCGTCCTGAAGATATCGGAATGATGACAAATAGTGATTTTGGCAATGCAAAGCTTCTTGATGGCTCGTACCAAAGAATCGCACAAGTTTTAAATCCTGTTTTAGAGCGTCCTGGCAAAGTGATTATTGTTCCTGGATTCTATGGTGTAGACAGTAATGGAAGATATGTAACTTTCCAAAGAGGAGGGTCTGATTTGACAGGGGCTGTATTAGCCAATGCATTAGATGCGGAATTATGTGAAAACTGGACAGATACTGATGGAATACTTAGGGCTGATCCCAGGGTTGTTGATAATCCGGAAGTCATCAAGATGTTAACCTATAGGGAAGCAAGAGAAATGGCATACTCAGGAGCGCAGGTATTGCATCCCGATACTCTCATGCCACTTATTGCAAAAGGGATCCCCTTACACGTCCGGAATACATTTGCTCCAGAAAGAGAAGGCACATATATTGTTGCAACTAAGCTTCCTACAGGGAGTGTAGTTGAAGGTATTACTCATAAGGATGGATTTAGTATGGTATATGTGGAACAGATGGGGATGAATGAGCAGGTAGGATATCTTAGTAAGTTAACTGGCATCTTTGCCGAAAATGGCGTTTCTATAGACCACTTGACTACAAGCGTGGATTCTGTTGCAATAGCTATTGATAACGGAAATGGAAGATTGAATATGGTTCGTGAGGATATAATAAAATCAGGACTCGTTGATAGTCCTGACGGCATTAACATTGCGTATAACAAATCATTAGTTTGTGTCGTTGGAGAGGGCATGCGACATACTACCGGTGTGATGGCAAAGGTTTCATCAGCATTAGCCTCTCAGGGAATAAACATTGAAACTGTTTTCCAAGGACCTTCGGAAAGAAACATCATTTTTGGCTTAGAGCAAAAGGATGCTATAAAAGCAGTCAGAGCAATCTATAACCTATATTTTGGTAAGCCTGCAATGTAAGTTTATGGTGAGAACAATGAAGGTAACACAATCCTCAATTTTAGAATCAACAATCATCAAAAATCTTGTAGAGCATAAGGCAATTCATTTATTAAGAAATCATCCATTCAGAAATTGTTTTACATATTCTTCAGAAATCACAACTTTCATTGGAAGGTTTTCTCCAAAGGCTATGTTACAATACTCCCCTATAGGAACAGGTTCGCCTACTAGAGGATCATAAACTTTACCTTCATAACAGCAAAATTCGTGGCCTTCCCATCCAATTTTTCCATTAAATAAAATTGGCTTAAATTGTCTTCTGTGAATCTTTCCACCATCTTCAGGACTATCCCTGATTATATCTTCAATAACCATAATATCAGGCGCTTTTCCTGCGCGGGTTAATATAACTGCAACTTCTGCAGCTATGCCAATGCAAAGTTCTGTAGGGTCTTTTTCCCGCTTTAAAACTTCATGTTCTCTCTTAAGGTAATCTAATATTTGTTCCATTTCAATAGATTATTAATCAACTTTCTATTCTTATATAAAACGGCTTTCCATGCACAGGCTTGCCTTTTTCTGTTTTAAGGCTCGATAATTCTGAAAGAGTGTCCTTAATGACACCAAAAGGAAGAGGCTCATGCGTTATGATGTCCGGCAAACATTTTATTCCATTGACTTTTATTTCGTATTTTTTATCTCCTCTTTGAATGCTGTTCTTTACATTCCATCCATGCTTGAAAAGAACACCAAGAATGCTGTACAACGAGCCTGGAATATGCTGCAGGTATAGCCTAAGATAGCCTTCAGTTATTACCTTATTCTGGTCTGCAATTTTTATATCTTTAGTGTTGATTTTTATTTCCCTTGTTGTTTTATTTATTACCATTTCTGCTATTTTAATTATATCATAATATACGGAAAATGCTGTTGGCCCCTGTCCAGCGCCTTTGCCAACGTTAAAATACTCGTCAAAAGGGATGCCTTGTATGTGTATTGCATTAAATTCATCATTTACCTTTGCCAAGCTGTGGCTTTCCCCTATTAAAGCTGGATGCACTCTTACATCAACGCTTCCTTCCTCAGTTCTTTTTGCTGTCGCCAACAGTTTTATAGTATAGCCCAAGTCGCGGGCGTATTCAATATCTATTGGGGTTATTTCAGTTATGCCTTCGCAATACACTTCATTTGGCTTTACCCACTTTCCAAAAGCCAATGAGGCTAAAATTGATATTTTTTGTGCGGCATCTTTGCCTTCAACATCGAAGCTGGGATCTTTTTCTGCAAATCCTTTTTCTTGCGCAATTTTTAAAGCACTTTCATAATCCATTCCCTCGCTCATTCTTGTCAAAATGAAATTTGTAGTTCCATTTAGTATTCCTATTATGCTTGTAATTTTTCCAAGGCTTAGCTGGTCAAGCAAGGGGTTTATAATTGGAATACCTCCTGCAACTGCTGCCTCAAAGCCTACATTCACATTATGGTTTTTTGCCAACTCAAAAATTTCAGGGCCGTACTCGGAAATAACAGCTTTGTTTGCAGTAACAACATGCTTTCCATTTTTAATGGCCCTAATTATATAGTCTTTTGCAGGCTCATAGCCTCCAATTAATTCCACAACAATATCTATTTCTGGATCATCAATAACTTTATTTACATCAGTTGTAAGATTTGAGAATTTAACCTTTCTTTGCTTTTTAATATCTTTAACCACAATAGTTTTTAATTTTATTCCTTCTATTTTATTCTCAGAAAACAGGTTTACAACTCCAGTACCGACAGTGCCAAAACCTATTAATCCGACATTTATTACTTTGCTTTTGTCCATAAAACATCCAATTTCAATAAAAAACAATATCTTAATATAAATTTTATTATAAAACATTCATTTTTAATTTATTTTACACAATATTTATAAAAACAAAAATAATTTCTAAATTTTAATGAAGAAAAATAGTAAAAAAAATGAAAATTCTGAAAAAGAGCAGGAGCTGTTCTGGGCAGATAAATTAGCGCAGCAAATCACCAGCAGAGAGAAATTCCATTATACCGACAAAAAAGTCCCAAAGTTTGATATTTTTACAGTTAAAACAAGCGCTTCTTTATCCGGAATTTTGCATATTGGCAGATTAAGCGATACAATCAGGGGGGAAACGGTTTATCGCGCTTTAAAAGATGCAAAAGCCAAAGCAAAATTAATCTGGGTTGCAGAAGACATGGACCCTTTAAGAAAAGTCCCAAAAAATGTCCCTAAGGAATTTGAGAAGTATCTTGGCATGGCTGTGACAGATGTTCCAGACCCGGATGGCAGCTATAAAAGTTATGCTGAACGCTTTAAAGCAGAATACTTCGAAGTTTTGGATAATTTTGTTGCAGCAAAGATGGAGAAATTTTCCATGAGAGAAGAATACAAAAAAGGTAATTTCAATAAATACATAAAACAAATTCTTGAAAAAGCAGATGAAGTAAGGGAAATACAGAATAAATACAGGACTAACAAGCTGGCTAAGGGGTTTATCCCATGGAAGCCTATATGCGAGAATTGCGGCAAGATTGTTACAACAAATGTGAAAGAATTTTCTAATGGCATTGTAAAATACCAATGCAAGGATTATGAGTTTGAAGCTACAACGGCAATCGGCTGCGGCCACAAAGGGGAAAATGATCCTTTAAAGGGCAATGGAAAGCTGTTGTGGAAGTCTGAATGGGCAGCGCAATGGGCGCACTGGAAGATTGCAAGCGAAGGCGCTGGAAAAGAGTACCAGGTTCCTAATAGCGCTTGGTGGGTTAATGCAGAAATTGTTGAGCGCGTTTTAGAATTTCCAATGCCGCAGCCTATTTTTTATGAGCATATAATGATTGACGGGGAAAAGATGTCTGCTTCTTTGGGCAATGTTGTTTACCCTAAAGACTGGCTGGAAGTTGCTTCACCAGAGCTTTTGAGGTTTTTTTACAATAAAAGGCTAATGAAAACAAGAAGCTTTTCATGGAAGGATTTGCCTAATTTTTATGACGATTATGATGCGCATATGGATGTTTATTTGGGCAAGGTTAAGCTAGACAATAAAAAAGAAGAGCAGCATATGAAAAGATTGTTTGAGATAAGCAATAACAAAGATATTGTTCCAGCAGGAATTACTTTTGCTCATGCAGCTATGGCTGCCCAGATAGGGCCTACTGATGAAGATATAATAAGAAGCTTGGAGAAAACAGGGCATTATGACAAAAAGATGCATGACGTGATTTTTGAAAGGGTTAACAAAGCTAAAGTATGGCTGGAGAGATATGCCCCGGAGGATGTTAAATTTACAGTGCAGGAAAAAGTTCCCAAGGATTTAAAAATAAGTGATAAAGAAAAAGAAGCTTTGCATTTGGTTGTCAAGGCTTTGAAAGAAAAAGAGTGGAATGAAAAGGATTTGTTTAATGAGTTCTATGAAATCTGCAAAAAATCTGGCATTAAAAACACAGATTTTTTCAGGGCAGCTTATAATGTTTTGCTGAATAAAGACAGAGGCCCAAAGCTAGCGCCTTTTATAGTTGCTCTAGGCAAGGAAAAGGTTATTGAATTGTTTGAGAAAGTTTGATAAAAACGAAAGGTTTTTATATAAGTTATTACTTAGTGATAGTTACAAATAGAAAATTCCTAAAAAAATAAAAGTTAAAACAAAAAGTTTATATTGATAGTATAATAGAACTGGATTAAAATATAATCAAGGTGATTTTACTATGAATAAAAAAGAATTTGAAGCAATGAAAGTATTATTGGATAAAAAGAAAAAATTGCTTGATACAACTGAATTAGTCCATAGTGAAGCTTACGATAAAGTAGTGCGTGAGCTGTTAATGGATAAAGAAGGCAAGGTTGATTATAGCAAATTAAAAGAATCTGGTATACAACTAAAATTTGCCGACAAATTAAAAGAGCATTATTTGAAATCAGCTAAAGAGGCTTTGGGTGTTAAGGAATCCAAAGGAGAATTGGAAGATGAGATGCTGCTTCAGGCATATACTGGAGCCACAAGTGAATATTTCAGAGGGGCTATATCTGAGCTAAAACATAGGTACACCAAAAAAGCGCATAATGAGCACTCTGGTAAATTAGTAGACGCACAGGACAAACAACTAATCCCCATAGTCTATAGAAATGTTAAAGATGAGGACATAGAAGATATTGTTAATCATATAGGGGCAAAAGATTATATCAATCATATGAAGGTTACTAGAGATCATGCAATTGCACTTTTACAAAGGCATTATGAGACCGGTGTAACTGAAAAGATGGTTGAAAGCGAAATTTACCATAAAAAGCCAGCTAAATAATTCTTTTATTTTTTTGATTTGTTCTTAAAAAAACCGAAACCCAGCGAAAAGCGACTTACAATTCTGTAACGCTTTTCTGGCTTTTTGGTTCTTAAAAACCAAAAAGTTTATATAGTAGTTTTACCACTAGCAAATAGTCACAATACAGGTGGAAAAATGGTAATGGCTAATGGACTGTTTAAGGGTGTAAGCTCAAGAACTACAAGAGTGAATAGTAGTTATTTCTATGGGCGTGATGCGCCTAGCACCACAACTCCATCAGACTTAATTCCAGAAGGCGCTCCGTTTAATAATTCAAGCATTAGTATGTTTCCTTTATCTTACGGTTTTAAAAACAAATGCAGCGCCCAGACAAGGCCTGAATTAATGGACTTTAGAGTAAGTTATACTGATATTGGAAATTATGCTGTTTTTTCTACTTCTGGAAATAGAACTGCTTTTCACAAAGAAGATATACAAGAACGTGGTTTTGCCCATATTTGGGACGAGGATAAAGATAGAATGGATGGTTGGATAGGAGCGACTTTAGGAAGCCATGCAATAGAATATGTAAAAAAACCAACTGGAGAAAGCGGATTATATGAAAGCCAAGAATTTATACGTGATTACAGCAAGGATTGCCCTTCAATGACTAATGTAAATGTTCCCATTGCATCATGGTCTGGAGTGAATATGGATATAAATAAAGTTGGAGAGTATGTTTCAAGAATAGCAAATCTTGAACAAGATTTAAGAGACGTTATTTTTTATGATTATCCTAAAGTGCCTCGTTATAACTCTGAAACAGAAGCGGTTTTAGAGTCTTTAATATCAAAAGGAAAAGATCCTAGAAGAAAGATTAATGCTATAGGTGTTGAAAACTTAGAAAAAGCAATTGCTATAACTTACTATACTAATGAAACTGCTAATTTAGTTGCATCAGCAGATATTTACCAAAAAGCGCTAAGGATAGCAGAAAATAATGGCTTAAAAGGAGAAGAAGCTGTCAGGTTTGCAAAAAGAGCACTCTGGTATCATGAACTTTTCCATGTATTTGATCATAGAAAATTTGTAAGCAGAGGAAAAAAAGAAATTGATGTTGGAGAGTTTCTAGCTGAGTTCTTTGCCAAAAGAGCTGGTATTGTAGATGAGAAAACAGCAAGATACTACAGGGCTTTGGCAAAAGAAAATGAAGATTATGCAAAAGGCTGGAGAAAAGGAAGAATAAAAAATTTGATAGAGTCTCTAGCAAAGCAATATGCGTCAGAAGCACAGGCTATGGGGATGAGTGAAGAAGAAGCAAGAGATTATGTGGCAAATAAGCTAGAAGGAGAAATTAAAAATTTGGGAAAAAGCGAGTTAGAAGAGGTAGTAGACGAAGAGAACAAAGAAATTGAAGATGGAGAAAATAAGGCAGAAGTTGCAGAAAATAAGGAATGTTCAGGAAAAGGAGCAAGCGGCAAAGATAGCCCCAAAGAAGGAGAAAATGCACAAGAAGCTTCAAACAACGCACCAGCTGAATAAAATCAAATATTTTTTAGTTAACCCCAAATATTAATCAACAACATTTGTTCTTTAAAAAACCGCAATATTTAAATACAAATTAACTACTCTTGAATAATATCATCGTTGATTAAAATGAGAAAATTCCTACTATTAACAATTTTGGCTTTATTTTTGTGTGCAACAGGAGTGTACGCAGCGCAAAATCTCAAAATTATTGAAGATTCTTTAAATATGACTGGTAAAACAACGCAGTCACCTTTTTCTAAAACGTTTATAATAAACAATACCGGTACAGAAAATTTGAATGTTACATTCACGGGCTTTAATTTGACCAACGGAACAAATTATTTAGCTATTAGTAGTTTGGGAGATATAACAAATTTGGCTCCCAATGATTCAAACGTAATAACATTGTCTGTCATAATTCCAGACCAGAAACAAAGACCGGGTTTATATACAGGAAACTTAATTGCTTCACATAAATTAAACTCTTCAGTTAATGATACTTTAAAAGTAAACGTTAACGTAGAATCTACTCCCAGCGTAAGCACAAACCCTGCTGCAATAAGTTTAGGAAGCGCAAGCCTTAACTCAACTCATACTGAAACTTTTGATATAACCAACACAGGAAATGATGACATCACAAATGTTTCCTTCGCTTTCAGTAAAAGCGAGTTTAATCTAAATTCAGATAACACTAGTTTTACCCTTTATTTTAATAAAACAGAAACAATCAGGTTCAATATAACAATTCCCGCAGATTACTCAACAGGCAACTTAACCTTAGGCTCTGTAAATATTGTCTCAACGGAACTAAATCAAACCTTGTTTAGTGTAACAGCTAATATAGGTGGTGGATTAGAAATAGGAGATGTAGATGTATTCCTTGCAACAAGAAAAGGCGAGAGCGGAAGCGATTTAGATGCGTATGACGGCAGAAAACTGAAGTTTGGCGATGAAAATGCAGGGCCAGAATCGGAATTAAGATTTGATTTTAATATAGAAAACACTTTTTCAGATAAAGAAGGGGTAGATATAAACGATGTAACAGTTAGAGTGACAATAGAAGGAATGGATGATGGCGCGGATATTGAAGAAGAATCAGCAGAATTTGATTTGGACCCCACTGCAAATGAAGATACCGAGGTAATAATTAAAATACCTTTGTCAGTTGATACTGGGGTATATGATGTCCTTATTGAAGCCCAGGGAGAAGATGATAACGGAAACGCGCATACAGCGCAAATGAGCTTGAAGGTGGATATTAGCAAGGAAGCCAGGGATATAATAAGCAAAGCCGAGCTCTTCCCGGCAACAATCAAGTGCAGCGGAACCTCAACACTAGCAGCAGCCATTAAAAATATAGGCCAAAAGGTAGAAAAACAAGCAAAGCTTGAAATAACAAATAGCGATTTAGGCATAAATTTTGTCCGGAAGAACATAGAGCTGGAAGATGATCCTTTTGGCGGAAATGACGAATTCACAAAAAGCCTTCTCATCAGCATTGATAAGAATACGAAAGCAGGAACCTACCCAATAACTGTGAAATCATACTTACAAGAAGAAATTTTGTGGGAAACAAAAATAGTGAATTTAGTTGTTGAAGCTTGTGATCAAATTGAAGAAAAAAAAGAAGCAGAACCTGAATCGATAAAGGAAATTAATAAAACAGAACCAGTTGAGGCTGTTAAAAAAGCAGAAGGAAAAAAAACCGAAAGTGAAGAAATTCCAGTTTTAGCGCCTGATACCACAACTGAAGTTTCTTTTATGCAAAGGCCTGTGTTTTGGATTTTGTTAATTGCACTAAATATAATTATAATTGGTGCTGTTGCTTTCTTGGTTGTTAAGGTGGTTAAGAAACAGTAAATAAATTCAGTCAAAAGGGTTATCGTATTCTTCTATCTCCCTGAATGAAAAAAATGTCAAATTATCTGCAACGCACTTTTCTTTTCTTATAACATTGTTAATAAAATTATGCAATTCATCAATGTTATTTGTTCTCACTATTAACAGGATATCCCACTCTCCGCTAATTACTAATGAATGGAATACGCTGGGGTGTTTCTTAAGATTAAGGGCAATATCCTCCATAACCAACTTATTTTTATTAAGCGCCTCAATCGAGAGTTTTACATAAATGACTGCAAATACACTCTTTCCCAGTTTCCAAAAATCTGGCTGAATTGTAAATTTTTTTATGTAGCCATTTTTTAAAAACCAGCTAATCCTTCTATTGACTTTAGACTGGTTTGATTTCAATTTTTTAGCAATCTGTTTATTGCTCTGCCTTGAATCGCGGTATAATTCCCTTATGATGCCCATATCTAAAGCACTAAGTTTTTTGGGCTTAGAATCCTTTATTTTCCCCTCCATATGCCTTAGGAAATACGCTTTAATATAAAAATCTTTCTAAAATTGCTTAATTGATTCATTTATACTATATAAAATGCATAATTTTTGCAATTATTATGTAAATTATGAGTAATTGTTTTAATAATCAAAACATTTAAATAGTGAGGCGCCTTACCACATTACAGGTGGTTCAAGAGTTTAATGTAGTTTAAAATTAGATATTACTAAATTAAGAGGTGAAGTTGAATAATGGTTTAGAAATTATTGGCTTGCATGGTTATGATGTTTACAAAGTCTATAATCCATCTTAAATAAGGTGGTGTGACCTTAAATGAAAAAGTATACAAATACAGAAAAAACATCACGGTTTCTAATTGATTTTATACCCTTTTGTTCCATTATAAATAAGCAGTTTATTCTTACTCGACATTTTGCTCTTGAAAATAATCTTAGGGGTTTTGAATGAAAAAAAGGGCAATAGATAATTTGATTATACTGGAATTTGCTGTCTTTATTAGTATAATTTTTATTGTTATCAACATAGTCTTATTTGCAAATTATCCTGGTAATGGTGTTCCATATTCCAGTGCAGGCATGTTAGATGCTGCCAAGAATGTTAATCTTAATCCTATACCTCATCTGGCAATAATTAAAGAGGATTCAAAGCCTGAAATAAAAGCTGATAACAATAAAAGTCTGCCAAAACAAACAAGCATGGAATCCTTGCCAGATTTAAAAACTCCAACAGATAAAGTAGATAGAGAATTGAAAGAGAAAATCAAAAAAAAGGAAAAATCAAAAGAAAATGTTAAAGTTATAATTGAAGTTAAGAATGAGGACCTAACCCAGATTTCTAATCTTGTTGAGGAAAGTGGCGGTGTTGTTGACGGAGAATTTAAAATAGGAAATTCTATTATTGCGGATGTGCCTGCAGATGCAATTCAAGCACTTTCTTATAACAAAAATATTCGGGGTTTATGGGACGACAGGGAATACAATATGCTGCTTGATACAAGCGTAAACCAGATTAATGTTCCTTCTGCATGGAACCTTGGCTATAACGGTACTGGAATAAAGATAGCTGTGCTTGATACAGGCATAGACAATACTGATGAAATGCTTGCTGGCAAGGTTGTTGCTGCAGAAGTGTTTACTGGTGAAAACCATACTGAAGACAAGCAAGGGCATGGAACCCATATTGCAGGAATAGTAGCTGGCAATGGAAAGTACAAAGGTGTTGCTCCTGCTGCTTTGTTACTAAATGCAAAGGTTTTAACCGATACTGGTTCGGGTAGCACTTCTACCATAATCAAAGGCATAAACTGGGCAGTTGAAAATGATGCTGATATAATCTCTTTAAGTATAGGCGGAGCTTACGAAAATTCCGATGGCCCGTTAAATGCCGCATTAAAAGATGCTATTGATGCTGGGGTTATTGTTGTCATTTCATCTGGCAACTGCGGCAAGGATTGCCCAAGTTCAAATTGCGGAAGTTTCAGGGGAGTTACAAAACCAGCTGACCTTGAGGAAGCTATTGCTATTGGCGCTGTGGGCAAGAATAACGAATGGGCATGCTTTTCCTCAGGACAGGAATTTGGAGATTATATCAAGCCTGATTTAGTAGCCCCAGGCGTAGATGTAACTTCTTCCTATCTAGGCAATGCCTATCGGGCATTATCTGGCACAAGCATATCAGCGCCTTTTGTCGTAGGAGTTGCTGCTTTAATGCTGCAGAAAAACTCTTCTCTTAACCAATCTTCATTGAAGTCCTTGCTGGAAAATAATGCAGTTGATTTGGGCGTTGAAGGAAAGGATGTTAAGTATGGAAGCGGGATGGTGGATGTTGAGAAGTTATTTATTCCTATCCAAAATGAATCAAATATTATTCCAGTTTTAAATGATACAAATAATATCAATCAAAATGAAACTTCTTTTAATGAAAGTAATCCAGATACAATAGAAGATTATGAAGGATTTTTTATTTCCGTTCCAATCAATATAGACTATTTAGACTATTCTAATACTTCAAAGAATGAGAAAGAAATAATACTTCAAGAAGAACAATCTGAACTTTTATCGCTTAAAGAAATTAGAATAAAAATTAAGAATTCTTCGATTAATGCAATAGCAGATGGTGAAAGACCACAATCCACTTCGGAGTACAAATCTTCAGAATATGAAGCTAGTGCATCGGGTTCAGGCTATATAGATTATGATGATGATTATACTTACAGTAATGGAGATGGAAATGATGGGATAGTATGGGGTGGCAAAAATCTAGATGTTGGGCTAGATGGCGAAGAATCAGATACAATGGTCATTTGTTTTAATTGGAATGATGACAACACTTGGGATAATTGTTATGCAGATAACCGTGATGATTTTGAGGCTTGTTGGGATGCTTCATCAGTTCTTTATGATATGTGCAGCCAGCAAGGTAAATGCTGGTCTGGAGATATGGACTATGATCATGTGATTGATACTGAAAACTCTGGTGAGAGATGGAAACAATATACAGATGCAAGATATTATCGAGATTGTGACCATACAACCTATATTTGGGTAGATATCTCAAAAAAACCGTATTATGTTATCTCACCAAGACAATTTAGATGTAGTGGAGATACTTCCGGTGGGACATACTATGATGGGGGATATTTTTCATCAAATCAATTAGTTCTTTTAAAAGATAATATAAATTGTGACGTGAATTGGGCATGTGATGAAGACAAGGATGATAGCAACGCTGATTTTGGCTCCAATGGGGACAATGAACCAGATGAACCTTGTTCTTTAAAAAATGGATATTCAGATTGTGATAGTAATGACGATTGTTTTTCAGGCTCTCATTGCTCTTGCCAGGGAGCATGTTGGGGAGATTTAGCTGCTGATTACTGTTGCCCTAGTGGCCAGGAATGGGATGGAAGCAAATGCGCTGTTCCTTGCACCTCGCATAGCTACAAAGGATGCAGCAACGACGATCTTTATTGGTATGACAGCTGCGGCAATAGGCAGGAAAAATATGATGATTGCCAAGAGCCAGCGTCAATATGCACTTCTGACAGGGGCGGAGGAAGGTATTATGATGGCTTTTGCAGCTCTGCAGACAAGCAATGTTATTATGCCAAGTTCGAGCAGTGCAACGACTGCAGTAATGGCGTATGCGCCTTCGGCTGCGATATGTCTTCAGCATCCTGGAACACTTCAAGCGCAATGGAAGGCAGCCTTGTAACACTAACAGTCAACGGCGATTCCGACTGCAATGGAAAGACAGCCAGCTTTGATGTTTGGGAATTAGATTGCGGTTATGATTATTCTGCAACAGCCGACTGCACAGACGAGGGTGTAAACACCAATCCCGCTTCTGCGTCATTTAGCAATGGCAAAGCCGAAACAACATGGACTGCCGAGTGGCAGGATGATGGAATTGGAGATCCTGAATATTATTTTATTGCAAATGTTGATGGAAAAACAATAAGGTCTAATACACCTAAGCTAACTGTTGGTAAATGCAGCTCTCATAATTATTATCAATGTGACGACAACGATGTTTATTGGTATACTTCATGCAACAAAATAGAAGACAAAAAGGAAGAATGCGGAACAAGCGGTTATACAGGGAATAATTACTGTTTTGATGGAGATGTATACAAGGACTATGTGACCAAAGGATGCTCTTCTGCAAGTTGCATTTCTTCAACAGAACGTAAAAAACAAGAAGATTGTGCTTATGGTTGTAATAATGGCGCATGTATTACAACATACTGCGGTGATGGAACCTGCAGCGCTGGAGAAAACTGCCCAAAAGACTGCTTAAAAGTGGATTCATTCTACCAATTGCCTTCATCTGTAGATGAGGATGATAATGTCCAGATTAAGGTTAACATTAAAAATATAGGCACAGTAACACAAACAGGAAAAGTTGAAGTTGGCATTATCCCCACAGGCTTTTTTTCACAGGATTATCAAATTCAAGGCAGTTCTGTGGATATACTAGGCTGCTGCGAAGAGAATAAATATTATGATACAAGGGAGGTTACGCGCGAATTTGGAATAGCGCCTACAACTTTCAATATAAAAGTGCCATCCAAATCTTCAGTAGATGCATGCGACAATGATGGTTCTAAAAGAAGCGCATGGGGCAGCTCTTTTATTGTGCTGGCAGGAGCTTACGACCTTTGCTATAAAGATGGTGGTGATGATTATTATTCTTACCTGGAAGATAGCATAAATGTCAATCCTCTTTGCAATGACAATCAATGCACAAGCTATTACTGGAGAAGCTGCACTAATAAAAATAATTTTTGCTGTATTCAGGATGACAATGACAACAATCCTAATACTGCTTATCCGCAGTACTATTGCGAAGACAATTTGGAATCTACTTCATGCTCAAACGACTACGGCCATACTCCATGCATGAAGAAAGGAAGCAAGTATTGCACAGAAGAAAACGGATTATGGAAATTTAGGGACTGCACTTTAGGATGCGGCAATGGCAAATGCTTAACCTGCAATAACAATAATATTTGCGAATCAGGGGAAACTTATGAAAACTGCCCAAATGACTGCGAACAAGATACCACTTGCAGCATGCCTGACGGCTCTTCATCAGATTGCGACTGCAATTCTGATGTTGAATGCCTATCCTATGGGGACTATTTCTGCAATCAAGTCTCTGGGTGGGATGCATGCGAGCCTATTCAATATAATGACGAATGCTCCAATTACAACGATTTCTTTTGCGAGGATAACTGGGTTAAAAAATGCATTGATAACGGCAAATTCTGGGAAAAGCAGAAAATAGAAAGCTGCACCGGAAAATACCAATATTGCGATCCATCAGTTGTTGACGGAACAGGAAAATGCTCAAAACATCCCAACAATTTGGATGTATGGGTTGATTATGCTGATACCGGGGTTGCAGTAAATAAGCAGCCGGGCGACAAATTAAAGCTCAATATTCATTCAGACAACACCGCCACAGTAAAAATAACATATAACGAGGATGTTTTTGACAGCAATGACTGCTTTACATTCCAAATTGTCAAGCCGGGGATAAATACCTGCAGTTTGGCTGTTAAAGATGGCATTGGAGAAAGTGAAGAAGAAATCAAAGTAGAGAATAAAATTGCTGATATAAACATAATCAACAGCCCAGAGCTTCTTATAATAACAGACTCAGAAAAACTATATCAGGAATATAACCAAGAGCCAAATGCGGTTAAAGCAGTCTTAAAGCAGGCATATGCAAATGCAGAAAAGGGCAATGGGGTTGTTTATGACTTGAGCTGGTACAAGGATGAGATGGGAGTTAATAATCCATTTGACAGGTTTTCATAAAAAATGAAACACAAAAAACTGACTGGATTGTGCATACTGCTGTTAATAATTTTAGCTCCGATAGCATTCTCATTAACATACAACGAAAAAATATCAAAGCCATCAATGACAGATAATTCCTATTCGATAGCAGTCTCTAATTTTATCAAGGAGAAATGCGGAAACTGCAAGGATGTAATGATTGTCGGGGATGATTTTGTTGTTCCAAGTTATAGGAATGAATTCGAAGTTGATACAATCTGGCTCCCATTCCTAAACAAAATAAACCAGCATAATATCTACACTGACCAGCCTTACAGGATGGTTATAGGAATACCCCCAATAAATGAGTTAGACCTTATATTTACGCAGGAAGGCAGAGTGCAGGATAAACAAGTAATGTTTATTGTTCCTGATGAAATTGATTCTGAATTAAGAGCCAGCATAGACAACCTCAAAAATGTAATCAAAACAAAATTCAAAACAGATGACATTCCGGAGAAGAAAGGCTCTGAGCTGATTATAGGAGATTATGGTGTACCCGGAACAACTTTGATTATCATTGGCAACTTAGAAAACAATCCTGCAATGAGGTATTACCCCTTTGCATTAAGCATAGATTATGACATGTGGATAGACAGAAATTTGTGGGACCCTAATAGAGGATTTCTGCAAAAGGAGGAATATGCGTTAATACTAAAAATAGACTCTTCCTATGAAATAGATTTGGCTGCTGGAATCATTAATTCTGAGTTTTATAAAGAAGTAAATGGAGAAGGAATTAATTGGGTTGCATTAGGTGGGGGGGCTTTATTGATTATTGCAAGCCCCTTTACAGGGCCATTAGCTCCTTTCGTAGCAGCAGCAGGCATCGCTGTATTAAGTGCTGACACAGTGGATAATTGCTTAATAGAAAATCAGGCTGGGCAGAATTTTGATGAATGTGCGGGTAATATAGTACTTGATATAGCTACTGCAGGAATATTCAAGTTGGTTAAGCCTCTTGCTGAACCATTAGTGAAAAAATTCGGAAAAGCAGTTGGAGAGAAGATAATAGCTCTGATAAATAAGTTAGGGCAGCATATTGATCCAAAAGCAATTTCCAAAGTCGCAAAAGAAGGCGATGAGTTGGTTAATATGAAATATATTAGTGATGGCTCTGAGATTTTATCTAAAAATTCTGATAATAGTCTAGGCAAAGCAATCCAGGAATTGCCACAAAATTTGGATCAAACAGCTAAAGCGAGGTTTGTAAAAAATCTAGGAGAAATTTCTGCAAAGTATGGAGATGAGGTTGCTGATGATGTTGCTAAGCTGAGTGATGTTAAGGGGGTTGATAAGTTAGCGGGTAATATAGCGGAGCAAGGAGGTGGATTTCCTTTTGAAGCGAAGGTCGGAAGAATTTTAAGAGATAGGGGTGAAGAATTAGTAGAAGTTAGTGGGAAAATATCGGGTAGCGAGATTGATGTTTTAACAAAAAGAGGGATTAATGAAGCAAAAGATATAGATTGGACAAAACACCCCATAGGTAGTGAGAGCTACAATGATATTAAGGGTGGGTTAGGTAGGCAAATATCTGCTTTTAGAGAATTTGACCCAGCTAGGAAGATTACAATCTTCTTTAAAGGCGATGTTGAGGCAGGGATAAAAGATTGGTTAGTTAATACAAAGAATGTGTATGTGGAGGTAGTACAATGAGCCAAGACTATAAGTTTTATTTTTTAAATTTAGAACAAGAAAAACATAAGGTATTGAATGCATTTATGACTGCATTAAAAAAAGAAGGTTATCAATATTACAAAGAATTTGGTTATTTTGACGTCAAACAAGGTGACCTTGTTAAAGGCTCTTTTGTAGAAGCTAAAAAGTCTATATTATCAAATGGAAGTGGAGGTATTAATTTCATCAAAAGAGATGAAAAATTAGGAAGTTTTGGTTTCATAAATTTAAGTGTTTTTTTTGCATTTAAAGAAAAATGGATTGGTGTAACATTTGACTCCACTTATACTAGCCTTCCAGATTATGAAAAAAATAAGGATGCTATAAGAGAGGTTATATTGGCTCTTAAATCTGTTGTACAATGTGAAAAAATTGTTGAGGGTTATATCAATCATCCAGAAGAATACACTATTGAGAAATCTCTAAACTACCTAAAAAAATGACCACCAAAAAACCCAACCCAAAAGAAGCAAATAAAAGAAACATAAGGATAGTTTCTTATGTATTATTCTTTTATTTTGGAATAAGACTATTAATATTGCCAATATTAGCGTTCCAAGAAGAAGCGGTGGAACTCCTTGGTTTATTTGGGATTATAATAAATATCGGAATAGCCGTCTTTGGCTTATATGCTACTTATCATTTCAGGAAAATAAAGAAATGGGCGCTGATTGTGCTGATAATAATCTTCATTTTGAACATAATAAGTGTTTTTGTATTGAGCAGCGAGCTCGGAAAGGTAAAGATTCCGGCTGTCCAAATTGGAATACTGGCATTTTTATTATTGATGTACAGGAATTTGAAAAAAGCAAAGATGATTTAAGACTAAAACTAAAAAATGAACTCCAACAATAACTCAGACACTGAATACCTAACGCAAGCAGATTGCTTTAGTGCGGATGATTTTATCAGCCAGAGCATTAATGAAGGCTTGTTTATAATAGAAAAAAACAATATAGAAGAACAAACTCACTTTTTTAATCCAACCTCTCTCAGCAGCTCAGAAGTGGAATATACTTTGACTTTTGATTGTTTCTTAAATGACTTCTCATCAGACCATATTGGGCAGTTTAAGTGCAATGCCAATGCGAAATACAGAACATCTTTTATGTGTGGTGCCAACTCCTTTGATTGGGTAATAAATTGGTTATACTGCAATTTTTCAATTGATTCAATTAACTTCTCAAGGAGGGAAAAGAATATAATAAACTCTAACTCCCCAATTTTAGAATACTTTTTTATCTTTTCCTTATCATTTAGCAATTCCTCAAAAGCAAAATCAGGGGATACTAACCTATATCCAAGCTTTGAGCAGTTCTTTATAACCTTCCTTCTTGATGATTCCGGATTAAAGAAAGAGAATAAAATATTCGCATCAATAACTAAAAACATCTACATCAACCCATGCCTTTTTGCCACCCTTTCCTTTAGCTCATCTCCAAGCTTTAATGCCAATTTATCGGTCATTTCGCTATTTTTTAGCACTTTATCTGCATATTTGAATAGCAATGCTTCTGTGGATTTCTCTCTTAATGCTTTTGATACTATTTCATTCAATTCTTCTTTGCCCATTACTTTTACCAGTATCTCCAATTCATTAGGAATCTCGACTTTTAACTCCGCCATTTTATATTCACCATACTATCTTAATAAAACCATCTATTTAAACCTTGCGGAATTAGAAACCTGCACTGGAAAATACCAATACTGCGATCCGTCAGTAGTTGACGGAACTGGAAAATGCTCAAAATATCCAAACCATATGGATGTATGGGTTGATTATGCTGATACTGGTGTTTCTATTAATAAACAGCCAGGAGATAAATTAAAATTGAATATATTTTCAGAGCAATCAGCAACAGTAAAAATAACATACGACAAGAATGTTTTTGACAGCAATGACTGCTATACATTCCAAATTGTCAAGCCGGGGATAAATACTTGCAATTTGCTTGTTAAGGAGGATATTGGAGATGTTGAAGAAGAAATTAAAGTGGAGAATAAACCCACAAAAGTAAACATAATCACCAGCCCAGATTTATTAATAATAACAGACTCCGAAAAATTATATCAAGAATACAGCCAAGAATCAAACGCAGTAAAAGCAGTCCTTAAGCAGGCATATGCAAATGCAGAAAAGGGCAATGGGGTTGTTTATGACTTGAGCTGGTACAAGGATGAGATGGGAGTTAATAATCCATTTGACAGGTTTTCATAAAAAATGAACCACAAAACACTAATCGGATTGAGCATTTTACTTTTAATAATTTTAGCTCCGATAGCATTCTCATTAACATACAACGAAAAAATATCAAAGCCGTCAATGAAAAATAATGATTATTCAATAGCAGTCTCAAACTTCATCAAGGAAAAATGCGGCAACTGCAAGGACGTCATGATAGTTGGGGATGATTTTGTTGTTCCGGGGTATAGAAGAGAAATTCCAACTTTAACGAAAAAATGGTTCTTCTGGATGAAAGAAGACCTTAAAAATATTTACACAGACATTCCTTATATTAAAAAATCCATGCTTTACTTGTCGGAGTACAAAGAGATATTCAAGAATACAGATGTTGTTGCTAAAGAAGGCAAATACGAAGGCAAAAATGTTTTATTCATTCTGCCAGATTCAATTACTTCGGAGCAAAGAACTCAAATTGAAAGGCTAAAGAAAGCGTTTAATGACAAGGGCTACAAGCCGGATTATTCTGAAAAGAGTGGAACAGACACTTTCTGTTTAGATGAAAGATGGTTTGCAGATGTTAAGGGCAAAACACTAATAATAATCGGGACAGAAGAAAACAACAATGCTTTCAAGTGCATGCCTTTTGTTGCCGGGGATGCAAATCTGGACTCAGCCTTTATGCAGCCGAATGTGTGGGATAATCAAGAATATGCTTTAGTGATAAATACTGATAACCCGGAAATAATCGGAGTTTTAGCAAATCTTGTCGAAACTGGAGAGATTATTGACCTAAAATCAGAGTCAGCTTATTTCTTTAAAGTTGGAGTTACATATGCAAGCTATGCTGCTTTGGGTGTTGGCGTAGGTTCAATGATTTTGTTTACTGGAGGAAGCGCTGCTCCGGCTATATTTTTGACAGCAGGAGCTGCTTTAGACACGATATCAGACATAGGAGATGCAACTGATTCATGCATGGTAAACAATGAGGGGAATGTCTGGTGCGGAACTTCTATAGGATTTGCAGCTTTGCCTTATGTTCCAGCTGGTCCTGCTAAGAGAGTTATAAAGAAATTTGCGGATTCCGGAATTAACAGTAAATTAAAAGATGTATTGGACCCGGTCAAGGATTTAATTGAAAAGCATTTGAAAAGAGTGAGGAAGATAGTTGGGAATATAGCCTTTGAAAATGGCATAAAAACTGTTGACGACAACATCCATGTTGCTAAGGGGGCTGAATTTATTGAGAAAAATATTAAGGGGGGATTGGATAAATTTGAAAAAAATCTGCCTGGAGGAGAAAAATTACGGCTGATAAAAACTCCCGGAAAATATGTAGACGATGTGATTGAGAAGTATACTCATGTGCCCTATACCGGAGAACAGAAGTTTATGTTTAGGGGTGTTGATTCAGGTCGCGTACCTACAAAAGAAATTGATGGAAAACTGATCCCTAATTGGGATGCAGTTGATCAAGGAACAACTCAAATAAACCAAGCAGCAAAATCTTTAGACTATATCAAAAGCCTTCCCGAGGCTGAAAGAAAACAATTTGCAGAACTATCAATGGCACATGTTGGCGGAAGTAATGATATTTTTATAAGTGCTTCTAAATCCCCTTCTGTCGCTGCGAAATTTGCTGATGAAAATGGTTATGTTTTTATTTTTAACACAAGATCAAGAAATGCCTTAGACATGGAAAGTACTATTCAAAAGCAATTCGCTAAGGGTGAGATTCCACTATCAGACTATAAAGTATATCTTGATAACTATGCTTCAGAATTTGAGGTGGATTTTATTGGAGAATTTGATGCTAAGGATATTCTTGGAATAGTAAAAACAGAGAAGATGGGGGGTGAATTTGTAATCAAAGAGGGCAGTTTCATACTTAATCCAAAATACATTGCAGCAAATATAGCTGAAGATAAGGAAGTAGCTAAAGATATTATTGGAGGCGTAATATGATAAGAGATAACAAAACATTGAAACCTAAAAATAAAATCTATTATAGGACAATACCCCATAACAACGGTCACTTTATTACAGCATGTTTTGACAACAAAATTTATGATGAGATTTCAATGACACCTATTTGCTATGAAAGATACGAAGATGTCCTTAAACAACTGATGAAAGCTTACAAAGTAATTCTCATTGGTGATGAAAACTATCAAACAAAAGGAAATAATAATTCTTTATTTGTTACACCACCTCAAAAAATAGAGTATACCCTAAAAACAGAGTTAGTAACAATTGGTGGATTCAAAATAGTGATAAGCAAGAGATTTATTATGAAAAATAAAAGTAAATTCTTAGATTTATTAGGAAAACTTTTTTCAGAGAATTTTATTGAGTCTATACGCGGTTCCTTATCTTATGACAAGGATTCTGAACATGTTTATATCAATCTAAATAATGCCTTTGAGGGCAGTAGTGGTTCTGTATGGAATAATATCTACCTTAATTATGACAATATAAAATGCTTGTTTAAGCACAGATTCAAAGATATTGCAACTTTATTCTATGAAACAAAAAGTATTAGTTCAAAGTTTGTAAAAAAACCAAAAGAAATTTTTGAATATGAGGTTAAGGTTACCGGAAATATAGATAAAAGGAGCTTGTCATTTCCAATTTTAGAGTCTATTGACGAATCAGGCAAGGTAAAAATACGTTTTGCGTACAATAAGTTTAGCATATTAAGCAGAGAAATTTATGCCGAAACATTAGGCGAAGGAATTGATATTTTACATAATGAAATGAAAAATCTCGGATTAGAAATTGAAATTATTGAAAATTCAAAGAGAAAACTTTTGGTGAGATAAAAAAGACGAATTGATGAGATAATGAAAACAAATAAAACACTTCCAACATTGTTATTATTCCTCTTCATAATCAACATAGCCTCAGCCATAACCACCTACGAAGAAACCTCTACAGTCTCAAGAATAGTGGGGGAAAGCCCGACAGAAATGATAAGGCAGATGCAGAGGGGTTCTATTGACTTGGATCATGCTACTTATTTCGGAGATGCAAGATTGCAGGATTTTAACACAAAAAAATCTATTTTGGATGAACAATTTGGGAATGATAAGTATACAATTCCTTCCGGTTGGATTACAAATGATTTGGATAATAAAATTAATAATATTCAAGAAAATGAATTAATCCTATTAGAGACTAAAGGAAAGGTGGATTCACTATATGCGGTATCGCCATATCAGTCTAAATGGTCAGATAAAGAAGTAACTCCAACCCATGTTAAAGACTGGCAACTCTCTTTCGAAACAAACAACCCGTTATTATTATGGGACAGCCCTTATGCAGGCTCTTATCTGCCAAAAGAAGATACTTTCGTATCGAGATTAGTTAGAGACAGTACAATTATCGCACCAACATCATTTAACAGTCCGCAATTTACTAAATCATTCTTATGCCAGTTATTGGATGAAAAAACGATTGGAGAAGTTTTCAAGGATGCAAGAAATTTCCATTACAACGGAGGCTCAGCATCATCAAGCGATAATTTGATAGGCTTAGTGCTTCAATCTTATGCGTTATATGGTAATCCACTACAGATAGTTGACATGGACTGGTCAGAGTCAGACAAAGAAAAAATAAGGAAATACTGCAATAATTTCCTTGAAAATCTAGCGCCAAACATTGAATTCCTAGAGCAAATAGGAAACTACTCAAAATTCAGAAAACATTTAGTTTTTGAAATTCCATCTTATACAATAGACCAAATAGAAAACTTTTCAATAATAAACGCAGAAAATGCATTCCAAAACCAGGAATATGGCGAATTAGTCTTGCCATTAGCAGTAAGGACAACCCATTTCCCAACAAATACATTAATCACAAATTTCTCTCTGGATCATGTTTGGGACAGTGTAGACATATCAGTAAATACTCTACCCTCTTATGAACTTGATTTTGTAAACAGGACTTGCTATGAAGAAAATAAAAGCTATGAAGCTAATTTTGAAAATGCATACGCTGAAAACAGCTTGGATTTTATTGCAAGAATAAGTCCAATAGAGATAACAAACTGCACACAAGGAACTTTTAGATTATACAAAAAATTCAATTATTCTGTTGATTATATTGCATTAAGCCCTATTTTAATAAAAAATATTGGCGTGCCTATTTTAGTCCCTGTAAGCAGTATTGTAAATGTAAGCATTGAATTAATGCCTTTGACAGATATGGCAGTTAACGGCTCATTAGCTATTTTTGATCAAAACAACAACAAATTATGGGAAGAGGAAACAACAACTAATATTACAGATTACAATGCTTCCTTTATTGCTCCAAGTGAAGAAGGCATGTATACTTATAGTGTTGAATTCATGCAGGATAATGAAACCTTGAATTATGATGAATTTTCATTATTTACAACAATACTTGGGCCAATGGCAAGCATACCAGTTTCGTTAAACGAAAGCCCGGTCATCGAAATTAATTTCTATTCTTACTCGGGCAAAAATTTTGATTTAAAAGCAAGGTATTATTTAGCGCATGGCAATAACATTCTGAATGAGGGAAACTTTACAAAAACAATAGGTAAAGGCAATAACCTGCATACAGTATCATTCAGTGGGCTTACAAAAGAAGACCAGAGCTATACCTTAACTTTGGAGCTTAATTACCTGGGTCAGGACAGAACTATAAGCTACCTTTTAACAACAAATAATGTTCCTTTTATTTATGCTGTCACCCAGCCAATTTATCTTGAAAATGACAAGGTAATAATAAATTACACAGCTTTGGATTATGAGGGAGATGATTTAACAGTAACCATAAACGACTCAAGATTTACCCAAACAAATAATGCATTTGAATGGCAAACTACTGCAGAAGATGCAGGGACTTATGATGTTCTTGTAACAGCTAATGATGGTATATTAACCGACAGCCAGGTTGTGAGTGTAACAGTAAATCAAGGTTGTGTACCAAATTGGATACAAGAGGATAATGCCTGTATCGATAATACAAAACTTATTAGCTATGTAGATACTAACAATTGCAATAGCATTAAGGATTTGCCTGCGGATAATGGCACTTATGTAAGCTGTGGACCTGAAAGTGTGCCTGTAATAAATATCCTTAGCCCTATTAATAACACTGTTTATAACATAAATTCAATAGATTTGAATTGGACTTCTGATGAAGATTTAGAATGGTGCGGTTATAGTTTGGATGGGATAGACAATAATACTGATATTTGTCCAACAAATTGGTGTTACCAAGAATCAGCAACTTCTGCTACTGCTTGTGGTGGTTTGGCTGGTGGTACTTACACAGTTGAAGGGGAATGGGATAATTCATATTCCTATGCAAAAGTGTCTAATGTTTATGATGGAAATTGGAATAGTTGGGGACAGGCCGAGGGGCAGGTAGGTGGAATAAATTGTTGCGAAGCTAATATTTATGTTAATTATGTTAAACCCTCTGGAGCACTAAGCACTAGTCTTTGGCGTGTCAAAGATTGGGGATTCCAAACAGATTTTAACATCCCTCAATCATGTTGGGACCAATCAGTTTTGCAATTTAAGATTGTTAGTAGTCACAATCCTATTACTTCGGCATGGTATTGTTTTGATGGCTCTAGTTGGAATGGTCTTAGAGTTGATCATAATATGCCTATGGTTTATGAAGAAGCAATGTTGTGGGAAATGGGTATTGTTAAGGTTCCTAAAAATATAACTCTAACAGGTCTATCAGAAGGAATACATAATATGATAATATATGGCAGAGGCACTGATGCAGAAATAGAACAAAGTGATTATGTTTACTTTGCTGTAAACATGTGTATACCAAATTGGGTGCAGGAGAATAATTCATGCTTAATTAATGATACAAATCTTATTAGTTATATAGATACTAATAATTGCAATAGTAATGAAAATTTGCCTGCTGACAATGAGACTTATGAAAGCTGCAATTATTGCAGTTTTTCTATTGTCAACACAACATGGAGCAGCTGGCAAGACCAAACATCATGCTTAGCTAATGATACAAAACTGCAGAACAGAAGTAAAATAGAATATGATGAGAATTATAGCTCTTGCTATGTTGTAACAAGATTAGAATCTGATCTTTGGAATAATGGAATCAACAACACTTACTGGGATTACCAGTATATAGCATGCGACTACTGCACTCCAAGCATGGCAAATACAACATGGAGCATATGGGCTAACATAACATCATGCTTAGTAAATAACACTGTCCAGCAAAAAAGAAACTTGGTGCAATACGACATCAATGGATGCGGAGAAGTAAGCAACCAGACATTCTATGATTACCAATTTGCAAGCTGCGACTACTGCACTCCTTCATGGCAATGTTCTGGTTATGATGACTGCCAACAAAATGACTTGGAATATTGTAATGAAGCCAGTGATAAAAATAGTTGTTATGAGCAAACAAATTTAGATTCTGACTCCTATAATGGGGACTATTCAGAATTTGAATCTCAGCAATGCGACTATTGCATTCCAAATTGGGCAGAGGTAAATACAAGCTGTATGCCGGATAATACAAAAATAAGGTGGTACAATGATACAAATAAATGTTACCAATTAACAAACCTTAAATCCGACAACAATCCTCCAGAAAATAGAACTTATAGTTGTGAATATGACTCTGGAGAACCGCCTGTAATAAATATCCTTAGCCCTGTTAATAACACTGTTTATGATATTGCCTCAATTGATTTAAACTGGACTTCAAATAAAGATTGGGATTGGTGCGGTTATAGCTTAAATGAAGAAAAAAATAATACAGAATTATGCCCTGATGGTGTGGGGGCTAATATAACAGTAACTGCTATTGAAGGCCTTAATATTATAGTAATCTATGGAAATGACTCCAAGGGCAAGATAGGACAAAGTGACTATGTTTACTTCCGTGTCAATACCTCTGATTGTAATGATTGTGGATTAACAATGCAGGAATGCAGTGCAATTTCAGATGGCATTTGCCCTGCTAATTGTGCTGCTGGCAGTGATGCTGATTGCTGCAGCAATGCTGGCAAATGCTGG
>Ga0209211_10001588_pt1 | contig 42482 bp, 47 predicted proteins | sample RifGroA2_FD_183992 | JGI IMG/M metagenome (GOLD analysis project Ga0209211, IMG submission 183992) | Groundwater microbial communities from Rifle, Colorado, USA - Groundwater A2 (SPAdes) (version 2) | ecosystem: Environmental > Aquatic > Deep subsurface > Groundwater | place: Rifle, Colorado...
GCTCCATTCTCACAAGAGAGAAAAGAAAAGAGAGAACGTAAATTAAAGTTTTAGGCGATATTTATATCTGTCGATTCAGAATTTATTACCTATGTGGATAGGCTCTTAGTTCCTTTGTTAGTTTTCTTGGCGATAAAATTTGTGCCTAAGAAAGTATTTTTGAGAAATTACAGAAAAGTGTTTAAGGAATCTCGCAGATGACTAAAAATTGAATACTTTTTGTTGAGTCATCTGCTAATAGCCTAAGATAATATTGTTTAATTTTTAATATATAAAATATAAGTGCTTGCAAACTGTAGTTACAGAGATTTTCGATAATCATGTTACTTTTTCTAACAAAATCTCTGTCTATCCAACTCCTCACTATAGTAACACAATTAAGGAGATTGGATATACGGCATGTCTGAGGGGATAGGCGTGGATGAGGAGAATTGGAGTAATAATTATTGTTGCAGGAATGCTGAAAGCACTAACTTGTAATAGAAAAAAATTTTAACAGTTTTGCTGTGACTAAAGTAAACTGAGCATAAAACAAATAATTATCTATAATACGCCATTATCATCGGCATCAGATAACAATTTTATTATTTATCTGTTTTTAGAAGCCCCATAGCTTACGTGGCGGGGAACTTCAATGTTTTTGGTTATAATTCTGCAGGACAAATTTCAGGGGATTTGGATAATTTTTACAATTATTTAATAGGGGGCTTTTAGAATTATATTGACTTTTCTAACAAATCCTAGACTTATTTGGTTTTTTATTAAGGCAATTTAATCAAGGAGATTGGGTATAATTCAAGAGGCTGAAGACCCATTTGTTCTAGATTCCATTCTGACTCTATATGCGGATAATCTCTTTTTAGCTCTGCTATCTTTTCTTGTCTGCGGGTTTGAACTCTTTCTTCTAAATTGCAAGTTAATTCTTCCATATCAACTGGAAGAGTTGTTTTTGTTCCATGATTTATTTTTATTGTTTTTATTCCTTCATGGTAGGGGATTGTGCTTGTAATTATTGATTCTTTTAACTCAATTATTCGGCCACTGGGTTGTGGTTTTGAGAAATCTTCTGCAATGACATAAAGTCCGGTATGAAGCGCGTATTGGCCCATAAGAGTGTTATCTGCATTGTAGGTTTCAAGAACATAAGATGTGCTATTCCGGGGATAATGTTCATTAACAAGATGAGCATGGTTTAGGTCAGTGGCAGTGATTCTTTCTAGCGAAAATGAAATTTTTCCTGATGATTGCTCTTCTTTTATCCTTAGATTAAGATATATCTCTGCTTCTTCTTTTTGAGCAACAGTTTTCAGGGAATGTTGGTCGGAATTTATGTCTACGCTTCTGCAGCTTGTCAAAAGTAAGGCTGAAGCGAGTATTCCTCTATTTAGCATATGGGCTAGTGTTTTTTGCATGAAGTTTAAAGCAAACAATTCTATTTAAATCTTTCCCTTGTTACTATTATATAGTAATCCTTTGATAAAGAACTTGAAACAATAATCTAGAAGTTTATGGCGAATGCGGCTAACATTGTCAAAGTGATGATTGAGAATGTAGCTGTTATAAGGTAAAGGATGATTCCGGTCTTGAGGTTTTTTGCCAGGTCGTATTTTTCCCTTAAAGGATCTTTGCCCGCATCCAGAGTTACAAGGGTAAGCGTCATTATGAATATTATCTCTATAATGTAAATTCCAACTGCGAGCTGGAGAAAGTAGGGAGGAATCATTTCAGAAGAGGCAAAGATTTTCACTATTCCTGCCAGAGAACCTAGCGAGCCTGCTCCTAATTCTCCTCCTGCCATGGCCTGAGTTTCTAATTTGCTTATGACTGTTATAATCATTGAAGACAGGCCGACAATTATGCCTGCTAAAAGAGGAGCAAGGAAAGTCATGTTTGATTTCATATCTGAGACCACTTCTGCCAGAAGATCTTTAAGCCTTTGATTTATTTTTTGGATGTTCTTTACATAGTCTGAAATTGACATGAGGGAGCGGGCTGCAACCTGCAGACCTTTTTTGGAAGATTCAATGAGAATGCGCATAGACGTTGCAATAAGGGCAGAGGGGAAGAATATCATTGCGCCTCTTTTCTTGTCAAATACAGCATTGTCAACAGACATGCCTAGCTGCTGGATATTCTGGTTTATGGTTACGAAGAATTGATTTGTTGCTTGGCCTTTGGTGGATTCTGCGACTTTGGCAAATGCAACTTCTGGAGGCATCCCATCACCAAGGCGATTTCCTAGCTGGAATAGGGAATTAGTGAATTCATCCTCCAGGACTTTTGTTCTTTCTCTTGATTTTATCAAGTCATGAGTCTTTTTCTTGTATGCAACTATAAAGAAGATGGCGATTGAGAATGGGATGAACAGGCTAAGGAGCGTTCCAAGAGGGCCGAATGGACCTATTAGGGTATTTTTTTGAATCACTCTTTCCGGATTAGAAGGAGACGTTATATTAATGGATTTAAAGTCAAATAATCTTGTTTCTGGAGCTGTTGAAATACCTACTTGCTCAAAGGTATAGTCTTTTTGCAAGCCGAGAGTGTTGACAAAGAAATCTGCCTGGAACAAGAAAGGAAGTATTCCAATAATAAGGAAAGGAAGGGCAATTGCTCCTGCGATAAGCCATGGTTTTTTGGATTTGTATTTTGGATAATCTGGGTTTAATTCAAGGATGGAGGAGTCTCCGTAGCCGCCTGGCCTCCTAAGCATTATCTCTGAAGTCATGAAAAATACTATGAAAGGAACAATGATATTGAAGAGAATCATGACATGGTACCATTTTATTGCACCCTGTAGGAGTGTTGAAGCTAAAGGTATTATTGCTAAACCGAGTGTTGGGAGGATGATGCCTAACATATAGACGTTTGTTAAAGGACTTCTTATTTCCCTGGAATATTTGAGCATTTTTTCGTAAATCCCATCAAGAATAACTTGAAGTCCTTTTTCAAGAATCTGGATTCTTCTGGCTTCTGAAGGCTCATAAAGAGAAGATTCTATCAAATGGAAAGACTCTACAAATTCAGGAGCGTATTCATTCCAAGTCTGGAGATAATTGTCCAGGGATTGCTTTATTGTCGAGAATTTAGAGGTCTCCACATCATAAAATATTTTTTTTAAATCCAGAGCAAGAGGGCCTTCGAGATGATGGGCTGCAAATTCAATAGCTCTTTCAAGATTTGAAGTATGCTTCATATATATGACTACGTAAAGTATTGCAGGCACCATCTGCGAGGAAGCTTTCATCTTCCAGGAATTTGCAAGTCTTTGAGGCATTGTATAAGTATAATAGAAAATGAAAAGCGAGGCAAGCATTCCCAGCACTATGAAAGTGAACAATTCAGGGGAGACGACTCTGGATTCATTAATCAAAAGTATTGAGAATGCGCTGATTATTGTTATAAAAAATACTATGAGGAGGGACATTATTGAAAGGGCAAGGGCCTGGCTTGAAGTGACATCGAGTCGAGTGTTATCAAGGTATCTCTGAATCTTTGCATTCTCTTTTTCTGAGAGCTTGACTTTGAATGCATTTCCGAGGGATTTTGCCCAGCGTTCGTAGCGAGTCACTTCAGGAACCATCTCTTGCTTAAACTGAGTATACTCTTTTGATTCGTATGATTTTGGAGAGGAACTTATCTCTTTCTCAATCTTTTTAGTATACTTTTTTATTATATCTTCCGCACTTGCCATTTTACCTCTTTCTTTCTTTTACAGAGATTCTTGATAATTAGGTTACTCTTCCTAATCAAATCTCTGTCTACCCAACTCCCAACTAAAGTATAGCAGAAGACAAAATCATCTGAGCAATATTTGTTTGTCTTCCGCTAATAGCCAAAGACGTTTTTGCTCAGTTTTTAATGTCTTTGGCTATAACACAATCAGGGAGATTGTGTATATTGGTATAGAGCCGCACTATTATAAATTATACGGTGCCTAGAGATTAAGAGCTTTGAGATGGCTAAAATTTAATAACCTGCGAGATATACAAATATCCATGGGAATTAATAAAAGAGGAGGGGATAGGTTGATAAGCGAGCAGCTTGTATATATAATTCTCTCGGTTGCAGTTTTGATAACTATAATAATTATTTATTCAATTTTGACAGGCAAGGCTTCAGGAGCATTGGGTTTTCTTAAAAATATGCTGAGGTTGAGAGGATGATTAGGGAAAAGAGGGCACTGATACCTGTTTCTATATTATTCATCGTAATGGGTGCTATTGTTTTAATATCGCTGCTTATGTTTGGGAAATTCGGAGCATTTGATTCATCCATACCTTTTTTTGATAATCTTCCTGATTTCAAGAAGGATAATAAGACTGTAAAGATAGAGGTCATTTTTAGATACCAGATAAATGAGGAAGGAAAGTACCAGCTTGAAAGGCATGATGGCAAAGGCGATGAGGAGGGAATAGTGCAGTATTATGACGGGACTAGATGGAACGATTTTGAAGGAGAATATTATGAAATTAACGGGAAAAAATTTGAATATAATGCCTTGCTAAGGGACTTTAGGAATTATTATTTCAATACACCAAGGGAAAAAGTTGAGCCAAGAGTCTTTCTCTGGGCAGATAAGGATAAGGAGAAGTATCTTGGCAAGGAGAGCAACCAAAGATTTAGATTTGCAATTCTTGACAAAAATCTTGCAAGCGATACAAGAATCAATCCTGATGACTTAGCTGTCCAATATGGAACAATAATCCACATCCAGAAGCCTGCGGCAGACACTTCGTATTATCCATTTTATTTCATTTATTCTTTAGATGGCCAGCTATATGCTTCTAAACTGGATAAAAGTGCGGTGAAGAGCCTGACTTCTTTGCCTGGTTCGATTTTCAAGAGACTGAGGAGCGTTATCTCAAGCGATGAAAACTTTGTAATGGATGATAATGGAGTCCCTTATTCTTTTGATATTTCCAATGAGCCTTATAATCAGGTAGCACAATATGCCCGAGAATGGAGAGAGGGGGTAACTTATGCCCCGATTATCATATCTTACTTTGATTCAAAACAGAATAAGAATTTAAATGGCTATTACAGGGCGAGAGCGATTGAAGAGGATATTGTTGTTGACCTTTCAGATATTCTAAGTGAGAGGGCGGCTATTAAAGTTGCTGTTTTTGATGAAAGTGATTATGAAGGTTATGCTTTCATAAATGAGGTGGACGGGGAGGAGGTTATGCTAGGCTAAATGAATAAAAAAGGATTAACCGGAAACGCTATTATGGATATGGTTTTATACATTATCTTTTTTGTGATAGCCTCTGTAGGAATATATTATTTAGTAAAGAGATTGTTTTAGTAACTTAACTTCGCCACTTACGTGGCTCGTTAGAAAAATTAGCTATTCAGTCAAGAGTGAATCTTGCCTGAATAGAATTTTGGCCTAATTAACTTTGGTCAAAATTCCAATCAACTGACTAAATCAAGTTAGTAATTGTTATAAACCTCATTTTGCTTTGAAAAGCATGGAGAAAAGAGGTGAATTGGCATTAACTCAAGTGATTGTGACTGTTCTTGCAATCGTAAGTTTTTTCATAATCTTGCTTTTTATTAAGGAGATTAGCCTTGGAGAGATAAGCCAGAGTGAAATATGCCGCTTGTCTGTTTTGACAAGAGGGACTGCTCCAGAAGCTGCGCAGAGTTATATTCCTTTGAAATGCCAGACTCAGAAAACTTGTTTGTATGATGATGGGGGAAAATGCAAATACTCTTTTGCAGGAGAGGATGCGACAAACATAAAACTCAGCAAGGAAAATAAGAAAGCTGTTGAAGAAGTTGAGAAAATCAGCGCTGAAGCAATGTATGAATGCTGGCAGATGATGGGGGAAGGAAAAATAGATTTATTCCATAGTCTGGCGGCAAAGCTGGGGGGGGTGCCGAAAAGAGAGGGTAAGGAAGTTGATTCTATTTGCGTGATATGTTCAAGAATTGCCTTGGATTCTCAGCAGAGGAATGAGGAGATTTTAAGTGAAATGGATATGGGAGAATATCTTCAGACTCACCAGCCTTCAAATGCTGAAGATGAACAAACTTATCTGCAGATTTTTACTGACAGGAGCGTTTTATCTTATGCCAAGGTTCCAGATGAGCGTGTTTTTCTGGAAGGGGAAACAGAAGTTGAATTCAATAGCAAGCTTAACGAACCAGAAATAGCAGTTATCTTTATGCAGATAAAATCTGAGGAATATGGGGAAGTCTTTAGCAGATTGGTTAACTGGGGAGCGGCTGGGGCGGCATCTGGATTTGTTATTGCTCCAAAGAAAGCAAGCGGAGTTGTTGCAAGTACGCTTATTAAGTCTATAAGGAGAGTGAGGGTGCCTTATGTTTCTGCTTTAGTTGCGGCTGGAGGGGCAGGCTATGTGGCCATGAATGTTCATGCAGGAAGAGTTGCTGCAGCAGGATATTGCGGAGAAGTCACTATCCCTGGAAGTGGAAATGTGGATATGAATAAGTTTTATGGCAAGGATAAAGAGGGAAAGAATGTTGCCGCCAAGGGATGTTCAATGGTGCAATTATTGCCTTACGATGCAAATGCTATCAATCAATTATGCAGTTATATTGAGAGTTCACCATGATACAGAGAAGGAGTAAATTTAGTAAAAAGGGAGATTTAAGAAACAACGCTCTTGGCATAATTATTGCAGTGATCTGTTTAGTGTTCTTAATTGGTTTAGTGGCGCTTATTTACCAGCAATTCAGCGATGAGGAATCACAGAAGGCTAAAAAAATTCTTAATCTTATTGAGACAAAGGCTAATGCGCTAGAAGAAGGTGAGAAGACTCTCGCTACTGTCCAAGGCATGCCCAATTGGGGTTTACTGGGATGGGGGAAAAATGATGAAGGCAGGCCGGACAAATGCTATTTCAAGAGCTGTATATGCGTGTGTCCTGACGGGGAAGGATTTGCAAAGATGAGTGAATGGAGTGAATCGTGCCAGGGGAAAGGGTTTTGCAGATTTTTTGATGCTTCAGAGATAGAATTCAGCGTGGATAAAAATAAATTTGCGGAATATGAGAAGGTTACAGATATAACTGGAAGAGAGTCTTTGGGAATACTCAAGAAAGATAAGGAAGAGGGAGATTTTAAGCTTATTTTTTTGAGGGGTAATTTAAATGGAATTGAGATTTTTAAGGACAAGGATAAGTTGAGGATTAGTGACGTCACTGAGGATAATCCAGAAGAAAAATCTGATGAATTTGCAGACATGGTAAAAAGCATGTGCTTTATCAACGAGGGGGAAGAGATTGCTGATTTGGATTATGCTGCAGGCGAGAGGGATATGAAGGCAGCTGGAATTACTGGAGGAGTCGTTTATGAGGCATCTACTGAGGCAATGAAGAAATCAGTTCTGGAAGCAGCAGAAGTTGTTGTCAAGGAAGGCACTAAAATTGATGGACTTTCTCCTTATCTGGATACTCTTAAAGGCGCAGGGGAGAGCGGTTTGGAATTAAAAGTTGCTGCTGAAAATGCGGTAATAAAGCATTTTCCTGAAAAAGAGATTTACAATATCGTATGGGATCCTAAAAGCAAGAAAGTTATTGGGCAAGTGACCAGCCAGGGATATATCCGACACATCTCGCATGATATGGTGAAAAAATTGGGGAAGGATATTTCAGGCATATTTGGCAAAACCGGAGGGAGTATTCTTAAAAAATCTCCGAGCTTGGCTCCAGAAGTTGAGTTAATTGTCAAGGGGGAGGAAAGAATTGTGAAATTCAAGGATATAAAGATTGTTGGGAGCAAGAGGACTTTAAAGATGATTAAAGACAATACTGCATTGTATAAAACTTTAGGCAAAATTGGGGGCAAGGTTTTGATTGCATGGGGTGTATTCTGCGATAGTGTGGCAATCGGAATGACTGCTGACCAGCTTACTGAGACTATTGGGGCTGTGAACGAGGCAGGCGAATCTGTGCGAGAGGCGGACCAGGATGTTGGAATTAAGATAAAAGAATCTATTGAAAAGAAGACTAAACTGCTTGCTACTTATCTAACTATTCTAATTGATAAATACGGTCTGGAAATAGAAGGCTCTGCAAACCTAAAGGAAAAATATGATGAACTGCATAATTTTCTCAAATCTGCGGAGAAAGAAGCAAATGCCCTGGACTTGAGATATGAAAGATTCTTAAATAATCTTGACACTGAAGGCGGAGAAGGAAACAAAGACCTCGATTTCAAGATAACTGAACTTGAAAGAAAAGAATTATATTCCCAATGGGAGAACCTCGATGACCAGCTTAATTCATTAGAGTCTGAAATAATTAAATTGAGAGATTATCTGGCAGAGGATATCGGAGGCTTTGAGGACATGGAGAAAATGGCTTTTGTGGAAACCTTCTCTCCAGAATATATTTTAGATCAAAGCTATTCCATTTATTCCAGCATTACTCCTTCCTCCAGTTTTTTTAATCCTGATGCTGATTTAAACGAGTTTCACCGGAAAAATTACATCTTTGAAAATGTGGAGGGGGTATGGAAGAGAACGGATTTTTATTTTAAACATGTGGAGAAAGAGGGAAACTGGGAGAATCCTTTAATGCTTGGAAGTTATGAAATTGGAATTGTAGAAGGAGAGAGAATTGTCATTAATAACGGACAGATGCTTCCGGCTATCGTGGATTTAGCAAAGGGAGATACTTCAAAAGAAAATTTATATCTAGCGCATTTTAAGCTTCTCAAAGGCGCAAGAATTGTGGGCGGGGAGATATACTCGGAGAAGGAAAGCGGAGAGGCTAATGAGGCTGAATAGGGAAGGCGTAATTGGAAACTTGCCAGATGTTGTAATCACCATCATCTTAATTGTGCTATTTGCAGCTTTTCTTTTTGTTTTTATTGGACAGCAGAGAAATGGGGCAGGCGTCTGGGAGGATACTTATGCAAAGGAGATTGCTCAGGTAATCAATCTTGCTGAAGCTGGAGATGAAATTGCAATAGATGTGCATTATGCAACTGAAATAGCTAAAAAGAATAGGGTGGGAGATTTAAGGTCAATTGTGAGATTTGATAATGAAAATAATGAGGTAGTGGTCAAGCTCAGACCCAGAGGAGAGACAAGGTTTTCATATTTTAAAGATGTTGAAATTGTCAATGATCGTATTGAGCTTGGCGTGCCTACAAATGTGCTAAAATTCAGAGTGATGGGGCCTGAAAAAGGAGGGGAAGATGAGGCTGCTGAATAAGAAAGCTGAAATTGCAGGCGAACAGGTTATGTGGCTATGGAGCATGTTTCTTTTACTAATTGCTGCGGGAGGTCTTGCTTTAGGAGTTACGGTATTTTATTCACAGGAATATGATGTCCGGGCAATTGAAGCAGAAACATTAAATTCAATCATAACAAATTGTTTGACAGAGAACGAAGTGGATTTCACTGTTCCAGCCAAATTCTATGAGGCTTGCGGACTTGAGGGGAAAGTTCTTGAGGATTATCAGAAGACCAGAATCAAGATTGGCATATGCAGGGAAGGATGCAGAGAAGGGGAAATATTATTTCAACTCGGGAGCGATTTTGAATCCTGTGATTTTATAGGGAAAAATAAGAACTATCCTAAATGCGTAAAAAATAAGATAATCACAGATAAAGGGGATAAAATAGAAGTAATTGTAGGAAGCAATCATTTATCCGGGAGAATTTATGTTTAGCAATAGGAAAGCTCAAATTGGCAAATTTCTTACAGGTTTTGTATCTTTTCTTTTGATTGTGCTGTTAATAGGGATATTTATTGCTCTTTCTGCATATATGGCAAAGGTAGGTTTTGGCAGTTCTTCCCGAGAAGAGGCTATTTCTTTTAGCAGGGGAGACCGACTCGCTTTGCAGGAAATAGAAGTCGATATTGAAGGAAAAAAGGAGAAGATGCTTATCACAGATGCTGTTATCTTTAATGAAATGGGCCGGGGCAGAAATGTAATTTCAGACTTACAGCAATTTTTCAGAAAGGAAGCTGAGAAGGATAAGGGCTGCATATTATTTTCTGCAGAGGGAAATGATAATTACTTTAGAGGATATTATCGCTATAAAGCTGGAGAAGTGCAGGTTCTTGAAGAAATCGCTTTCAAGGGAGATTTAATTGTACAGTCGCCTGGCAGAGTCTTAAGCAATTTATTTAGAGATTATAATGGCAAGGGTGCATTGCAAAAAGCAGAAGTAGAGTTTATTAAGGAAGGGGAGAGGATGCAGATATCTCTCTCTTCATATTCGGGAAGATGTTTGGACGGGGGAGATAACAATGAATAGAAAAGGAGATCTTGCATTGGCCTTACTTGTCTTCATAGTTCTTGTAGCTATTGGAGTAATCATATTTGGATTTCTCGGGTTTGATTCTAATATGCGGAAAAAAGTTGAAAATTTTAAAAAGCCTATTGAGGAAGCAGGATTTGCCCAGCAATACATATTTGCTGAGGCAGAATTAATCGGAAAAGAGAGCATCGAAAAAGGCGGAGATGTGAAATCCAATTTTATCAGCCTTGCCGCCCAAAAGGATTTTGGAGTTGAGGGCTCTGGAAATTTCTTTAGAAAAATAAGAGAAGGAGATTTTCAATTTCACTCTGATAATGGCGGGGAGATTTATCGTCTGCAAATTATGGATTTATTTATTGTTTCCAGGAAAGGGAGCAATGAAATTGAAAGAAATTTTGATATTAATATGGAGATCTCTGCTAAGGAAAGAGCTTCTTTTACTGATGGAGCTAATGTTAAAGACACATCTACCCTAGAGAGCTTTTCTATGGGTGTTGGACAAAAAGTGCCCTTTATAGTTGGAAATGCGGAGCAACATTCAGTGACTTTGCTTAGTATAACTGAAGGACATGCTGATTTCTTGCTGGAGAGCAATCCGAAAAGGTTTACCTTGGGCGTGGGAGAAAGCAGAGATTTTTATTTTGGCAGCAGAGGGATTCAGCTAAAGCTTATTTCCGTTAATAGTGAGGAAGTTGTTCTAGAAAAGCAGGAACTTGCAGTATTAGGGGCATCCTCGCACTTGCAAAGCACTAATACTGTTTATGCAAATACTGAGTTTTCTTTAGATGGAGTGGTCAAAGTGGGATGGGAAGATTACAAGATTGTTGACACATCTAATAAACCTGCTCCTATGTATACTTATGGTGTTGATGGGTGCATGGCAGCACTTGTTCTTATTCCTGATGGAAAAACTGCAGCACTGGCACATTTTCATTGGAACAATGAAAAGACATTGCCGATTATCCAATCTTTGCTTAAGGATATGAGTGACAAGCTAGATAAAAAATCATATGTGGTATTGATTGGCGGATATGAGGGACTTTCAGATGGATTGTTTTCTTCTTTACAGAAATCGTTTGAGGAAAACTGCATAGAAGTTATAGGGCTACCTAAAGAGATTATGGATAATAGAATAAGGGATGTCCTTTATGATCCTTCAACTAAAATGCTCCATATCAAAGTGTGGAAAAATAAAGATAACCCTTCTGAAGACAGGACTTATAAGGTCATATTTAAAGATGCAGACAGTCCTTCTTGTCAAATTAATAAAGAAAATATTGAACAAATAGATAAATATTTTCTAGTTAATGATTGGACAGAGGAGTATTGCAGAGATCGATCTTGTACATGTTTGGAGCCTATTACTGACGATAATATTTGAATAGTGTGAATGAGTAAAATCTAGCAAGAAAATTTTATTTACGAAAGAGCTTAGCTTTGTAAAGCCTCGATGATAAATTATTCATATATAGCAGAAGACAAAATTAAACAAGTTAGTGCTTTCAGCAGTCCTGCAATTCTGCATCATTATCACCTCAATACTCATCATCAACGTCTAACTCCCTAGACATGCGGTAACTGCGGTTTGTAAGCCTCTTATCATTGTACCAACTCTCTTATTCTCTACTTCATAATTCTAAGTACGTACTTATTTACGAAAGGTTTATAAATAGAAAGTCTTTTAGTGTTTTAAGATGGTGAATAATAAAAAGGGCGCAGAGAGCTTTACAGTAATTCTTTGGATTATTGTGGGCGTCATTGTTGTCGGATTATTTATTTATGCATATTACCAAGGTTTCTTACCTGTACTTGGCGGGGCGAAGAATCTTCCTAAGCAAATGGAAATTGCTATTCAGGCATGCAATGCACTGGGCAATACTCCACTTGAATATTCATATTGCTTGCAAGCCAGAGAGACTTCTGATAGCAACAAGAGAGTGACTTGCGGATATTTGGCTGAACAAAAATTATTAAAGGAAACTCAAGAATGCACATTTGAGAATCAGCCTCTTACTGCTCAGGCTGCTGGAGAAAAGATTTGCAGGGAAGCATACGCAGAAGATCTTGATTTCAATTCCAATGGAAAGATTTCAATCAATGGCGTAATGTGCTCAAGTGTATATGAGAAATAAGTAAATTGTCCTTTAATTAATATTTTTTGCTTGATGAATATCTTACAGAGATTTTAGATAATTATGTTACTCTTTCTAATGAAATCTCTGTCTACCCAACTCCTTGCTAAAGTAATACAATCAAGGAGATTTGGTATAACTGATTGCAGAAGCTAGATTGATTGGGATTATATTCGCGGAGAGATACAATTTTTTTGTTGTATTGGTCATAGGGGGATTTTATGATAATGTTTCCTTTTCTAACAAGCCCCCCATCTACCTAACTCCTCGCTAAGGCAACATATGGAGAGAGAGTTATATTCAGACGAGATTCACTTTTGACTGAATAGCTAATTTTTCTAATGAGCCACGCAAACGGCGAGATTAAGTTTTTAAACTTCTTGAACTAATCATTAACATGGATTATGGATACCCTGATAAAAGGAAAAGCAAGAATGACCGCAGAGCTAAAAGGAAATTTAACAAGTACAAGCAAGGCGGAGCTAGCAGGGCTTCCAATATTCAAATAACCAACAAAAGGAAGGAATCTTCATCTTGAGGTGATGGAGTAAACCGAAGAACAGCAAATAATTATCACCTTAACACTGCAACTATAAAGCCATTTTTCATTTTATCAGCGTCTATCTCCTCAGACATACGATAACTGCTGTTTATAAGCCTTTTATATCATCTACAAATAATTATCTACAATACACGATTATCCTCGGCATAATCTAATAATGAGGGGCTTAATCGCTCTTAAGATTTTCCAATATTTTCAGAGTATAAATCAGAATCAATGGGCCTATAATAAAACCAAATACTCCGAATATTACAACTCCCCCCAGGACACCTATGAACCTGATCAGGGGGTTTATATTGGCTTTTTTCTCGATTATCTTTCCAGCTATGAATGTTTCTATCACTATGCTGATGATTATCCCTAATACCAGCACCCCTATGCTTGTTCCGATTTCACCTATAAAAAGATAGAAAATTGCAGCAGGCAGCCATACTGCGATTGGACCTAAGCCTGGGATAAATGCAAGAATGGCTATAAGTGCTGCTAGGAGGAGATATGCCTGGACTCCAAGGATATAGAACCCAAGGCCTGCGACAACCAACTCAAGGAGAGCTATGATAAGCGTGCCGTGCACAATGCTCTTTGTTGCAGTGTCGATTTCTTTGACTGTTTCATCTTTGTTTTCAAACGGAAGATAGCTTTTGAGCTCTTTTGCAATAAAATCCCAATTAATTAAGATATAATACATTCCCCAGAGCATTATGACTAGCGAGATAAGGAAGAGAGGGGCTTGCTTAATTGCCCCTGTAATTAGGATTATGAGCATATTGAGCCCTTTTGTTCTTAACTCATCTAAGTTGATTCCGAATTCTTCTATTAAGGGATTTGAAGAAATCTTATCTAGGAAGGGTTTGATTCGGTCTTCTTTTAATGCAGTGTAAGCTTGCTCTGTCACTCCCCCGATAACTATCAGGAGAGGTATTATGACTATTAATGAGATTATTATCAACGAGATGGCTGCTGCGGTTTTCTTGCCTAATTTTTTTTGAATTCTTAGATATATTGGCCTAGAAAGATACGCCAGGATAAACGCAGAGATTATTGCTATGATATAGGGTTTAATGATAAAATATGTGAGTACTATGAACAGGATGATTATTGTCCAAGCAAGGAACTGAGGGCCCATTTTTCTCTTTTTCATATACCTTTGCAGATAAGAAAGTTAATAAATATTGTTTTTTCTAATAAATCATGGAGAGGTACTATTTTTTATTCGCATTGGCTTTGATTTGGATTATTTTTGCTACTATCCAGGATTTAAGAAAGAGAGAGGTTGCAAATTGGCTTACTTATTCGCTTATAATCTTTGCTCTTGCCTATAGGGCTTTTTATTCGCTTTCCTCTGGAGATTTTAGATTCTTTGCATATGGGCTTTTAGGATTTGGAATTTTTTGGGCTTTAGCTTACGCTTTTTACTATGGGAAGGTTTTTGCTGGCGGTGATGCAAAGCTGTTAATGGGGCTAGGGGCGATTATTCCAGGGGAAAGCATAAATGACCTTGCGATAAACCTTGTTTTTTTCTTACTACTCTTATTCTTTTTAGGGGCGATTTATAGTTTAGTCTTCAGCCTGGGCATAGTGTATAATAGATATGATGGATTCAAGAAAGAATTTGTCAAGAGGATAGGGAAAGAAAAAAGAACCTTATCTTTTCTTCTTGCAATATATGTTTTATTAGTGCTTGTTTTTATTGGAGACCTGCTCTTTGGAATATTCAATTATGAATCAGGATTTTATTTTAGATCTGCATTTTATTTAGTGCCATTTATCTTTTTCTTTGTAATATTGTTTATCTATCTGAAATCTTTGGAATACGGCGCTTTAATAAAGAAAGTAGGCCCGAAATTTTTAAGGGAAGGGGATTGGCTGGAGAAAGATGTAAAGATGAGCAGGGGATGGATAAGAAAGAGCGTTCATGGATTAAGCATAGAAGAAATTGATAAACTGAGGCGAGCAAGGAAAAGTGCCTGGATAAGGGAAGGGATTCCCTTTGTGCCTGCTTTTCTTATAGCATTCTTAGTCATGCTATTCTTCTTTTTCTTTTTAGGACTTTTCCCTCGAGAGATTTTCCTTTTTCTATCTTGATAACTTCTTTTTTTGGCTTTGGCTCTAATTGTTTTGCAATACTCTCTAATTCTGATTTCTGCACCTTTTTCCTGGGAGAGGACAGGCTTAGAGGAGCATCGTAAACTGGGATGAGATTGATTATTTTCTCCCCAAATTTAGTCTCTGTCTGGGTCTCTATGGATTTGGCTCCGAGACCTTCCATTAATTTGATTGATACTTTTTCAGCCAGGGCAAAGACGTCTGCAGGGAGGTTGCTTTTTTCTGAGACTGCTGATTTAGGTATTATTAGAGTATGCCCATTTGAAACAGGATTTATTTCAAGGACAGCCAGTGCAGATTCATCTTCAGCAATCCTGATTGAATCAACTTCTCTGTCAATAATCATTCTGTAGATTGTTTTTTCTTGTCCTGAAGAGGACTTTTCTCTTTGCTGGTTTACCAGGCTTTCCACTGCCTGAGGAGTAAGGGCCTCGATTTGTTGAAGGGCTTGGGATTTTTGAGCCTCTGGGAGGTTCTGCACTTGTTCCCTAAGCTGGGCCTTTACTTCATCCACTTCTTGAGGTGTTAATGACATAAAAGGGAAAAGAAAAAAGGGTTTATAGAGATTTTGTTGGCATTTAAATTAATGTTTCCAAAGAATGTCAAGAACCAGCCACTAAAGTGGCTGGCGTGACAAAGGCTGGTTCTTGAGCATGCTCAAGAATTGAGTTTTCTGTATCTCCCCACTAAAGTAACGAGTTTTAGAAAACTCAATTCTTGACATATAAAAGCTTAAAAGTCTGGAACTATCCTTATAAATAATGAGCTCGTTAAGAAAGAGATTTTTGCCTTATATTGCAGCCAGTGTTTTATCTTTGCAATTAAATCCAATTATAAATCAGAATGCGAAAGCGCAAACAGATCGCGATAAAGATGGTTTACCTCGGTCCAGGGTGCAAGGAGGAAACTATAATGGCTTGCCTGAGTGGATAAAAGACGCAGCAAATTTTGATATCGACTTTGGTATTAAATATCCCGGTGATTGGTGGGACATAGGGGCATACGAGTTTTATCCTGGAAGATATCCAGAAATGCCTTTATTGCATAATCCCTTGGCAACCCATGTGTCTGCACTTTCTTCACCAAGTAGTTTGCGCATAGCTTACTCTTTTAATGATGAATCGATTTCACAATATGTTGTTCCTGCTAAAATTAAACCTTTAGCTGTTTCTGGTCTTCAAGAAAGACTTGAGACTCTTGCTCAACTATCAAAAGGTTTACCCGAAGACCAATATTTTCAGGGATTGCGGGATTATTTTGTAGAGGGTTGCAAGGCTAAATTCTTTTTTGATTCTCGAAATAACTTATTTGCTTTTTATTATAATGGAACACTTGGTGGCAAGTCTATACAGATAGCTGATTTCCCTCAGACTTCTGGATTGCAGGGCAGTGAATACGTAAAGACAATAGAAGATCTTACTTTTGGCACTAATTGGTTTGAGGCGAAATTTAGTGCAGATGAAAAACCAAACTTAAAGTTTGTTTTAAATGGAGGGTTTTATGATTGGTTCTTCCTTCCAGATTCTTCTAAGAAGATCAAACTGGATTATGGCTTATCTTTTTTTAGTTCGGCCCTGATAAACGACGAAGCTGTTCAAAGAGTTTTAACAGGCACCTCTACAGATTCTGAGCGAGATAGTGTTAATAGAGCACTTGAAAGTGTGGTAAATGGGACAGCTTCGACTAATCTTGCTAATAACGTTTCCCTTAGTTTTGAAAAGATATATTTTGGGAATTCCGGTTACGAATTATATTTAGAGATGTCGGATGCAATTATTAATAGAATGTCAATTAAATAAATGCCTGGGCAAAAGAGCTTATTCCAAACCGAAATCTTATACATGGTTAAAAGAATGGAGACATTACCCAAATGTTCTACTCGCATTTGTGACGATGGGATATATAAGATATTCACTTATCCAAACGCTCTTCTATAGTCTTCTATTGTTGCTGAAGAAACATCTTTTATTTTGGCAAGACCTTCTTCTATAATAGAGGTATCTTTTTCTTCTGGCCAGGCAAATTTCATCATAATTGCTTTTAGCCCAAAAGCGATGGGCTTTTCTTCAAAAGAGATGTTTTTAGCCCCTTCTTTTTCTAGAGTTGACTGTGCAGTGTTCTTTATTTCTTCCAAATTCGTATCAGGGGAATTTGGCATTATCTTAACAATTATTGCTGCTATTGCCATGATATTCTCAATAAAAATTCAGGCTTTATAAATTAAACGGTGATTTACAGAGATTTTCCATAATGCAACTAAGGAGAGAGGGTATAAACTCAATTGCCGAATTTTATCACAATACTTTTAAATGCAGGTTGTTTTGAACATGGATGGATAATTATACTCAATTGGTGGATAGAATTTCTAAGGCCTCTGGATTGCCTGTTGAAGATATTGATCGCAGGGTTGAAGCAAAAAGGGCTAAATTGTCGGGATTGGTTTCAAAAGAAGGGGCTGCACAGATTGTTGCTGCAGAGTTAGGGATAAATTTTGAGAGGGAGAGAATGAAAATCTCTGAAATTGTTCAGGGCATGAAAAGAGTAAATGTGCTTGGCAAGATTGTCAATGCTTTTCCAGTAAGAAGCTACAATAAAAATGGGCGCGAAGGCAAAGTGTGCAATCTTTTAGTGGCTGATGAGAGCTCTAATATTAAAGTTGTTTTATGGGATGTTAATCATATTAACCTGATTGAGCTTGGCAAATTAAAAGAGGGGGACAATGTTGAAATTTCCAATGCTCAAGTAAGAAACGGAGAGCTTCATCTATCTTCTTTTGCTGATATAAAATTAAGCAATGAAAAATTGGAAAATGTAGTTACATCCAGGACTTTCTCGGAGAAAAAGATTAGTGAAGCACAGCCTGGACAGAATCTGAAAATCAGGGCAGTGATTGTACAAGTTTTTGAACCTAGATATTTTGAAGTCTGTCCTGAATGCAGCAAGAGAGCTTTTGAAGGCGAGTGCAAGATACATGGGAAAGTTGAACCTAAAAAGAGAGCTTTGCTAAACCTTGTTTTAGATGATGGCTCGGAGTCCATAAGATGCGTCTTATTTGGAGATGCTATAAACAAATTGGGGTTGGCGGACGAGGATATCTTCTCCATGGAGAAATTTTATGAAAAGAAGGGTTCTCTTTTGGGAGAAGAGAAATACTTTTTAGGCATGGTCAGGAGCAACGCACTTTATAATACCAGCGAGTTCAATATTGAGAGCATGGAAGAAGTCAATGCAGATACATTGATTAAGGAACTTGAAGTCAAGTCAACTACATAGACAGATTTAAATTACTGTGCGATTTTATAGCAGCATGATGTACAGGACTCATGCTTTGTTTGGAATCTTTTTAGCCCTTGTTTTTTTAGATTACGCCAATAACAAACTCTTATTTTTCCTTGTTGTGCTTGCGAGCACTTTTTTGCCAGACATTGATTGCACGCATTCTTATCTTGGCAGGGAAAAGATATTTAGGCCTGTCCAATGGTTTGTCAAGCATAGAGGCTTATTTCATAGCTTAGTTTTCTGCATATTTGTTGCAGGGATTTTTGCTTTTACTTATCCTTTATTGGCATTACCTTTCTTTTTGGGATATGCAGGACACTTATTGCTAGATAGCTTTACTAATAACGGAATTAGGCCTTTCTGGCCTTTTAAGAAAGAATTGAAAGGATTTGTAAGGACTGATGGGAAAGTTGAGAAAGGCATATTTTATTTTCTTATTTTAGCAAACGTCCTTTTGTTAGTGAAGATTTTTATTTAATTTGCTTTACAGAGATTTTCCATAATCATGTTGTCTTTTCTAACAAAATCTCTGTCTACCCAACTCTTTACTAAGGCAATACAATTAAGGAGGGTATAGTTTAATTTAGAATAAATAACATAAAATATTAAATTTTAGTATAAATTAAAAAGGATTTATTAATGCAATGTTCAAGATTATTAACACCCCATACCTCTTCCCAGTCTTACCGCAATACGATTAAACTACGGGTTATTGCGATGATAATTATAGCAGAAGACAAAGTTATTTGAGTACTATTTGTTTGTCTTCCGCTAATAGCCAAAGACATTAAAACTTGAGCAAGATGTTTTTGGTTATATCGGGGTTGCCCAGAGATATTAAATTTTGACCTAATCAAAATTAAAACTCGATGAGATAATTATCATGCTTTGTTAAGCAATAAGGGAAAATGGCTTTATAGTTATCAAATAACTGTTAAATGTGTCTTTCATACCTATAAAGTTTATAAAGCAAGGCCGCATTTTCATGAGATGGCAAAATCAGAGGTAAAAGAATCAAAAGAAGAGAAGGAAACTAAAGAGGAAAAAGAGGCAGAGACTAAATTAACAGATGTTCCTGGAATCGGGCCTGGAATTGCTGCAAAACTTGAAGCTGCGGGAGTTTATGACTTGATGGGTCTTGCGGTAATGAGTCCTGCCGCGCTTTCAGAAATGGCTGGTGTTGGAGAAGCTGTTGCCAGAAAATCTATCCAAGCTGCAAGAGGGCTTTTGAAGCTGGGATTTGTGGACGGGATGGAATTTGCAAAAAAAAGAGAAAATATACTTTATATTACTACAGGCTCAACAAATTTGAACAATCTTTTGGGGGGAAGAGGGATAGAAACTAAATCACTTACAGAAGCTTATGGGGCTTTTGGGAGCGGGAAAAGTCAATTAGGTTTTACCCTTGCTGTAAATGCACAATTACCTATAGAAAAAGGAGGTGCTAACGGCAAGGCTGTTTTAATTGATACTGAGGGCACTTTCAGACCTGAAAGAATAAGGCAAATAGCCGAGGGAATGGGTGCTAATCCTGAAAAAGTATTGAAGAATATTTTAGTTGCAAGGGCTTTTAATTCAGATCATCAGATGTTGCTTGTGGACAGGATAAATGAAATGATAAAAGAGGGCGAACCGATTAAAATTGTAATTATTGATTCTTTAACTGCCCATTTCAGGGCAGAGTTTACAGGCAGAGGGGAACTGGCAGATAGACAGCATAAATTGAATAAATATTTGCATAGCTTGATGAGAATGGCTGAGATGCATAATCTTGCTATTTATGTGACAAATCAAGTCATGGCTAATCCTGCAATGATGTTTGGAGATCCAACTACTGCTGTCGGAGGGAATATAGTGGCGCACGCATCTACTTATCGAATGTATCTAAGGAGGGGGAAGCAGGGAAGCAGAGTTGCTAAATTAATTGACTCTCCTAATCTTCCTGAAAATGAAGCTCAATTCTTTGTTACAGAGAAAGGTGTTAAGGACGAAGGATAGTTAAAAGTATATTCTCTCTTGCTAGCTTCCATGCCCTCATTAATTTCCAGAATTATCACACCAATACTCATCATCAGCGTCTATCCCCTCAGACATGCGGTAACTGCGGTTTGTAAGTCTTTTATAATTGTACAGATTCTCTTATTTTTTACTTCATAATTCTAAGTAGATACTTCAAAGTTTCTCAAGAATTCACTTCGGTCAGAATTTCAATCAATTGACTAAGTCAGGTTTTATCTTTTTTTCTTCTTTCTAGCACTTAACCATTTCTTTATCTTTTTTATCTTAGAGACTTTATCTTTCTTACTTGGATTTCTTCCGCTTTTGTTCTTTTTACGTGAAGTTTTTTTTGCAACCTTTTTTTTAACTTTTTTACTTGCCATTTTGCTGATTATGGGCTGGTTTTCTGGACTCGGTGAAAGAGTTCCTTAAACAAATATCGAAATCAATCTTAACCTATCGATGTGTTTTAAAGGTTATCTCCTTCGCGTCATAGGAAGCGTTGCAGCATGCAGGTTTCGTTTAGCGAGTTTTAGTCCAGACGCCAAATTAATAGCTGAGCATGTTCAAGAGGCTGTATGAGCACATCCTTTCCAGGACAACCGAATTGTCCGAACCAGCTTACAATTCAGATGATAATTTGTTTTATAAATATGAGCTCCCACTCTTTAGTTTAGACATTATGAAAGTGACAAAATGATTTGACTTCCTGAAATTTTAAATAATAAATCCTCTTTTAATGATTATGTTTTCTGGATTATTATCTTGGGCAATTGTATTTTTGGTTGTAGCTTTAATAGCAGCCCTATTTGGTTTTGGAGTCATTGCAGGTACATCTATAGTTATAGCAAAGTGGCTGTTTTTCATATTCATAATCCTGTTTGTAATATCAATTATCGCACATTTTCTAAGGAGAGTGTAAGGAGGGAACATGCCGCCAAGAGGAGTTAAAAGTCCAAAGAGAAAAAGACAATATGAAAAAATAAAGAGAGCTGTTTTGAAAAAAGGGAAATCAGAAAAGACTGCAAAGAGGATTGCTGTGGCAACTACAAATAAGACTAGGAGAATGAAAGGCGAGATTAAAAATAAGAGGAGATGATTTTTCTTACCATATTGGCTCTTCTTTTTTATTAAATATTATCCTTAAAATTGATAGAAGTCCCAGAAATTGTATGGGTCAAACAAGAAGGGTGATTATCGGGATATTGAATAATTGAAAGTTGTTCAGTGGCCAATTAGCAAATGTCCATAATTGCAAAGGGGAATTAACAAATTCTATTGCTATAATGCCTATCCAACTGGCTAGAATTATTGCAACTAGAGGAATCCAATTTCTTATCAAGATGTCTTTTATGAAAGTTTTTTTGCCTTCTTGATATGCAACGAACTCTAGAACTAAAAATATTCCCACAGCAAAAGTTATAGCTGACCCTGCTCCCGGATTTGCCAGAGGATCCTGGGATATGTGAGAGTTATTTATATGTCAAGAATTGAGTTTTCTAAAACTCGTTACTTTAGTGGTGAGATACAGAAAACTCAATTCTTGAGCATGCTCAAGAACCAGCCTTTGTCACGCCAGCCACTTTAGTGGCTGGTTCTTGACATATTAAACGCTCCCACGAGGATTTGAACCTCGGTTGCCTCCTTTTTGCCTATTGGCCGCAAGGAGGAGTTCTATCCGGGCTGAACTATGGAAGCTTAAAATAAGTGAGATTAGAGACTTTTTAGGCTTAATGGTTAGGAGAAATTAAAAATGTTTGTCGAGTTCTTTAGTGTATTTCTGTATTTCTTTGTTATCAAACCATACTGCAATTTCTCTCTTTGCATTCTCGATTGTATCCGAGGCATGGACGAGATTTCTAAGCGGGCGCTTCTTGATATCTGCCAAGGCGTAGGATTCTACGACTGCAAAATCTCCCCTGATTGTGCCTGGCTGAGATTGCCTTGGCTCTGTTGAACCTACTATTTTTCTTACAATTTCTACTGCGTGAGGACTTTCTAAGACAATTGCCAAGATAGGGCCTTCTTTTAAGAAATCCATAAGCCAGCTTCTAATTGTCTGACCATGCTCCAGATGGTCTTTATATTCAAATTTTTTACCTTTTTCCTCATAAACTTTTTTAGTTTTTTCATATACTTGTTTTGCCCAAACTTCATCAAAAGGATAATGATTTTCAACTTGTTCTTGTGATGCCCAAAGCATTTTCATCGCCACAATCTTTAAACCTGCATCTTCAAAACGAGTAATTATTTTTCCAATTATGCTTCTTTGTATGGTATCTGGTTTTAGCAATACTAATGTGTGTTCTATCATATAAATGATTTGAAATTAGAGGTTTTAAATATTGCCATACTACTTTTAAGGCAAATTAGAATCTCATTTTTAAAACTTATGGATTGGTTTTCTTTATCTTCTTTAGTGATTTGCCTTTAATAACCTAATAATAAATGGGGGATTTAATAGAAACGGAGGTATTCATGAGGACAAAAACCAAGACTGTCGAGATAAAAAGGGCCCGTGAGGCAAAAGCTTGGCGCAGTTACTATTTTGGAGCTTATTTGCCTGCAATGGAGTCTGCTGCCGAAACAGGCGCACAGCAAGAGCTAAAGCGGATGAAAGTGGGAAATTTCATCTAAAGCACAAATTTCCTGCTTTGAAAATTCAGAGACGCAGAGCCTGAGTTTTAACCACAATTAAATTTGACAGGAGGTGTTTAAAATGACAAGAACACAACAAATCATGCAGGTCGAAGGGATAGATGAATTGCTAGATGCAGATTACGGAGAAAGTCTCAGCATGGGCAATTCCAATCTTAGTGAAGAAGCTGAATGCGTAGATGATTTGTTTTATGAAAAGATTGCTAGTTCGGCCCTGATTTTTAGCAAGGCACGAGGCTAGTCTTCATCTACAAATCTTGCTTTTCCGCTTGTAACAAGAATATTTGATACTTCCAAGTCAAGATTGGCAATTTGTCCTGCAGTAAAAGGCCCAACATTATTGCCGCCTAGGTCAACGAATTGATCCACGTTTTGATTGAAAAGAATTAATTTATTTATATTTTTTTCACTTTCTTTTTTTGCATTCAGATTTTTAGTCAGCTCTTTATCTCCGTCTTCCAAGGCCTTTACTAGTTTGTCGAAGGTATCTCTCTCGAATGTAAGCATATTCTCATAATCTCTTTTCATCATGCCTGTTTCAGTTGCTACAAAAACCAAATTAAGTATTTTCCTCTTTCTCAATCTGATTATCTCTTTAAATATAGAAACCGAGTTCTCAAGCTGTTTTTTTGCTCGGGCTACTGAATCTGTGAATAAGTCTTCTTCCTTTGAGGATTCAAACTTCTTGTCATTGAGGTATTCGGACACTTCAGAAATGAAATCTTTAGGCAATGGTTGGAGCAATTCAGCGTATTTTTCTTTTCTCAATAATTCATAAAGATCGTTATAGTTCATCATGATATAAGAATTAATCTACGGTTTATAAAAATAGTTGTTACGGGGGTTGATAATGCTTGAGGGATAAGGCTTTTAATACAGGGATGATTGTTATATCTATGAAAAAAGAAGTGAGGCTTTATATTTTTAGACATGGGAGAACTTTTTTTAATGAAAAGCACCGCTTTACAGGATGGAAAGATTCTGAGCTAAGTCCTGCGGGAGTTAAGGATGCACGCATCATTGCCTTACAGCTAAAGAAAAAGAAAATTGGGCTGGCTTTTACATCTGATTTAAGCAGGGCTCAGCAGACACTTAAGGAAGTATTGAAGTATCACCCAGGAGTTGAAACACTAGTTGATAGGAGGCTTAGGGAAAGGTCTTACGGGGCTCTTGAGGGCAAGAGCCATCAAACATTTATAATGAAAGAAGGGAATGAAGATTATAAAACATTATTACATTGGCATAAAATTGATCATTTGAGAGGGGCGGAAAAACAGGAGTTTATCAAACGATTGGGGGAGGCAGAGCTTAAAGTAAGGCGAAGGAGTTTTTATGCATCTCCGCCAAAAGGAGAATCTATTCAGGCAGTGGAGAAAAGGATAAGGGAATTTCTTAAGGATCTTTTTAAAATAATTAAAGAAAGAAAAGTTAATATTGCGATTTCAGCACATGGAAATTCTATCCGACCAATCAGAAAATATTTTGAGCATCTTACCCCTGGACAGACAATGGACATTGAGCAACCATTTGATAAGGCGATTGTTTATAGGATAAAAATATAATTTTTTGTATATAGGTTATAAAAGGCTTACAAACCGCAGTTACCGCATGTCTGAGGGGATAGACGTTGATGAGGGGCATCTAAGTAATAATTATGCAATGAATTGCAGGACTGCTGAAAGCATTAATTTTTTGAGAGTGACAATATTAAATAAACTCTTTGCGTATGGATTATGGCTTGATTGATTTGCTTTTAGGGCAATCGGACTGCCTTGAATTAGAGTGGGTGCAGGCAGATGTCAGGCATTAAATCTATAAATGCAGAGGTGTTTTAATGTTCATGTTTGATTTTTTAAAGAAAAAGCTCTCAGGGCTTATTTGGAAAGGGGAAGAAGAAAAGAAGGGCAAGCAGAAGAAGCAGAAGAGCGAAAAAATCAAAGAGCCTAAGGCAAAAGGTGCTGAAAAAATTAGCAAGAAAAAAGTTGTGAAAGACGTTAAGAAAAACGTTAAGAGGACAAAAAGCACCAGGGAACAGAAGAGTATAGGGGTTGGAAAAACTAAGGAAAAGCCTGAAGAGCAGAAGATAGAGGTAAGAGAAGAATCTGCTGAAAAAATTCTGGATGAGATTAAAGGCGAGCCTTCAGAAGGAGAAGGTGAAAAAAAAGAGAAAACGGGATTCTTCTCCAAGATATTTAAGAAGAAGGAAATAGCTAAGGAAAAGCCTGAAGAGCAGAAGATAGAGGTAAAGAAAGAGGAAATAAAAGAGGGGCTTAAAGAAGAAGCTGTTACGCTCGATATTGAAGAAGCGAAGGAAAAAGCAGAAGAGGGAGAGGTATTGGAAGTAGAGGATGAAGAAGAGCCCAAAGAAGAAGGGTTTTTTAGAAAACTTGTGGGCAAAATTTCTACTTCCCAGCTTAACCAAGAGCAATTTGATGAAATCTTTATGGAACTAGAGTTAATTCTTTTGGAAAGTAACGTGGCTCTAGAGGCAGTGGATAAAATCAGGGAAAATCTGTCTATGAAGCTAGTGGGGCAACAGATGAAAAAAGGAGATGCAGAGAATAAAGTCTTAGATGCATTGAAGTATTCTATTTTGAGTTTATTGATGGAGCCTCCGGACTTGCTTGAAGATATCAACAATAAGGATGGGATATATACTATCTTGTTTTTTGGAATAAATGGCACAGGCAAGACAACCAGCATTGCTAAAATAGCGCACATGCTTAAGAAAAATAAAATAAGCTGCGTTTTAGCAGCAGGGGATACTTTCAGAGCTGCTTCGATTGAACAATTAAAGATACATGGCGAAAGGATAGGTGTTCCTGTTATAGCTAGCTCTTATGGCTCTGATCCTGCTTCTGTGGCTTTTGAAGCCAAAAAATATGCGCAAACTCATGGAATCAAGGTGGTGTTAATTGATACTGCTGGAAGAATGTATACCAAAGAAAATTTATTAAAGGAAATGGAAAAGATTGTTAGGGTCTCGGGGCCTGACTTGAAGATTTTTGTTGGTGAAAGTATCACGGGGAATGATGCGGTTGAACAGGCAAGAAATTTCAATGAAAGCGCAGGCATTGACGGAATAATATTAAGTAAAGCAGATATTGACGAGAAAGCAGGAGCTATTTTATCCGTAAGCCATGTTACCGGAAAACCTATTTACTTTTTAGGCACAGGGCAAGAATATGAAGATTTAGAAGTTTTTAGCAAAAGCATTGTGCTGAAAAATCTAGGATTAGGATAATAGCTACTTTATTGCATGAGGCAGAGGAAAAGAATACTTTTGAATCTCAATTATTAAGTTACAGAGAATTTACTTAATTGCGTTACTACTTTTGTAAATTCTCTGTACGGAGAATTAAGTACAAGGGGTAACAGAACTAACTTAATTCTCCGTATTTAGATAAGTATAGTGCTTTATGCGAATCTCTACATGAGTTATTTGCAGGGAATAGAGGATTTCATGCTGGATGGCGGACTGAGAGAAAAAGACCGCCTGTAGCAGGAAACAATATGAAGGACTTAATGGAAAGATATAAGCTAATTGGATCATTCTTTGCAATAGGTCATGAAGTTGTTGCACCTTATCAAAAGCCTGACCCTCAGATTTATCTAGAGGGCGGAGAGGGCAGACTTCATACACTTAAATCAATTTATGAGCCTAGCGGATTTAGGCATTATGATTTTTGGAAATTTGCCATACTAAAACATGGTGGGAAAGAAGGATTAAGATGGCTTACTGAGCAGAAAGAATCCCTGTAAATTCCCTTTTTTTATCTAAATGCTTTTAATACCTTTTTTTCTATATCTTTTATGAATTTCACACCTGTAAATCTGGAGGGGCTTGAGGGAAGGGCAGAATCATTGAAATCAATAAAAAGATACGGGATGTATGATATTATGTATTTTAGGACCGATGTTGAAATGCACTCCCGGAGAATGGAATGGATTGCAGATGTTTTATCTCCTTATTTTTCTCAGCATGAGGGTTTTGACCCTTTAAGATTAAGACTTTTATGCCGGGTACATGATGACTCTGAGATTATCACCGGCGATCATCAACTTGGAAGGAAGATCCATACAATGTCTAAAGGTGAATTAGATGCAATGGAGAGGGGTGAGCAAAGAGCAATAGAAATATTATCCTCAAGATGGCCTGTTTTAATTCAAGGGTATAGTTATGGAAAATTGCTTAGGGAGGCTCATGAAAAAGAGACTTTTGGAGCTCAATTAATGAAATTGATTGACAGACTTGATGCTTACGGGGAGTCTTCTCATGAGATATTCTCTGGAAATGCATGTTTTCTTTCTCATCCTGAACTTCCGGAGGGTGTGAATCCTGTCCAGACATATACTGAGATCTTATCTCAAACTCCTAAGAGATTTCCTCTCTTGACTAGATATTTTGAGGGAAGGCATCCTTTCTTATCTTCCCCCAATCCTGTTGACTCAGGGCAAATTGCGAGGACTGCTAGATTGCCTAATAAAAAATCTGTAAAGGGGCGAACTGGCAATCTTCATTATGATTTGTGGAGAGAGATAACTCTCAATTACGGGGGAGAAGAGGGATTAAGATGGCTTACTGAGCAGAAAGAATTTAATATGGGGGAGTATTATATTGAAAATGCGACGAGAAAAATTGGAGATAAAAGGGGCAGAGTACCCTCTAGAAATATACATTGAAGCTAGAACAAATAGCCGTGTAGCTATAGGAAAAAGAGTCATATCTCTAAGAGTCCCCCAAGCTTTGCCACGTGAGGAGCAAGAGAAGATAATTAAGGGGATGAAGGAGTGGGCGATTAAAAAGTTAGAGGAGAAGCCTTTGCTTCTTGAGCAGAATAAGTATTACAAAGAGGGAGATATTTTAACTATTGGGGGTGAGCAATATACTCTTTCTATTGTTTTTGAAGATAAGAAAGGCAGTTCAGCCAGCATAAAAGATAACTGCATAAAGCTTTCTATTTCTGCTTCTTTATCTCCTGAAGGGCAGAAGAGCCATATTTCGTCTCTTTTAAGCAGAGTTATGGCTGGAAAAAAACTACCTTATCTTAGGGAAAAGATTAAACTTCTCAATGAAAGGCACTTTAAGCAGACACTTGGAAGGATATCTCTTAAGAACACCCATTCACGATGGGGGAGCTGCTCAAGCAAGAATAATATAAACATTTCAACCAGACTTTTGTTTGCTCCTGAAGATGTTTTGGAATATGTTTGCATTCATGAATTGGCTCATCTCATTGAACATAATCATTCTGATAGGTTTTGGGCCTTGGTTGAAAAAGCGATGCCCGATTATCAAGATAAGGAGAAATGGCTTAAAAAACACGGACATTCCTATAGGTGGTAGGTTTTAGAAGGGATTTGATTGGTAAATTCTGCAGGGATTTTTTGTTTAATCGCTATTAGGGAGGGTGAGCAAAGCGAAAGGGTGCAACCTGTCCCCAAAATTCTGAAAGAATTTTGCGTATTCACGCAGATGGGCTTGAAAGTATCTTTGGGGTTTTAGGGGGTCGGCGAGAATTTTTTGAAAACCCATATGTTTATATACTTTGTATATATAAGATATTTATATTAAATATATAAAATTGTAAAAATGGTACAAGCAATGATTGAGATTCCAGATGAAGCAAATCAAATTTTGAATATAGTCAAAGCTAGATATAATTTAAAGACTAAAAGCGAAGCTATTGCCAAAATTGTAATAGAATGTGGAGCAAATATCCTAGAACCTGAATTAAGACCAGAATATTTAAAAAAATTAAGAAAAATTGAAGAAGAAGGCTATAGTGAAACCTTTAATTCTATTGCACAATTAAGAAAGAAAATAGAAAAGAGATAAAATGCCGAGGCGATATAAGACTAGTAAAGGATTTGATAGAATTCTAGCTAAACTTGAAAAGAAAGACAAACAACTTTATGAGAATCTATTTAATAAAATGAATGAAGTCTTAGATAGCCCAGATATAGAACATTATAAAAACCTCAGATATGATATGAAAGAGTTTAAAAGAGCTCATGTTGGACATTTTGTTCTTGTGTTCAAATTTGACAAGATGAATAATCTTATTTTATTCTCAGATTTTGACCACCACGATAAAATCTACAAGAATTAGATGTTGGAGGGGGCAGAAATTTTATTGAATATAACCTCTCGATTTAAAGAAGTTTTTTGGACCAACTAAATAATGAAATATCTGAAAAATCTGGGGAAATGCAGAGTTGAGGCATTTTCTGTTAAAGTGTTGTTCAACGGCCTGAGCTCAGCAGAGCGAGAACGTGGAGAGGCAAGAGAGATTAATTCTAGTAAACTTCAAGGGCTGGGGAAGGAGCATTTAATAAAATTTATAACACTTAATTGACTAACAAAAATCATGGTAACAATAACTTTCAAAAGAATGGAACTTTTGGAAAATCAGAACACTGTTAAGGTCATTGGAGATTGTTTCGGACATCAGGTAATAATGGAAATTTTAATATTACAATTAGCCAAAATTTTCGGAACCGACAAAGAAGTATTAAAAGAGGTTGAAAACGATTTTGGCTCAACAGAATACGAAGATAGATGTGATGAAACAAGAGAATATGTAAAGAAATTTCCAGAAATTAAAGTTTGGAATAATAAATTAGAATTTGATTATGTTTCTGTTGAAGACCAAAAATGGGTAAAGGAATCTAGAGAAAACAAATTCCAAGAAAAATTAATTAATCCTGAAACAATTGGAATATATGCAGAAGATATTGTGGGCTGGGGCAATGAAGGAATAAGAATTGATTTTCCAAGGGAACTTTATGACAAAGAATTGAAAGACAAAAAATTTGGGGTTTTTGTCAGTCCTTTTTCTGTTGATTTGAGACTAAATAAAGAATAAATGCTCTTTTGGGTGGGAGATGAAATAACTAAAATTTAACTTGTGCAGATTTTTTTGCGTAGCAAAAAATTTTGTTGATACACGTGAGAAATCTCCAGCTTTTAAGCTGGAGTATCATTTATCGATTTCTCCCGGTTCTCACAAAACCACGAACAAACCTCGGCTTTTAAGCCGAGGTAAAAACCCGAAGGGTTTTGTGATATATCAGAATTTAAACAGCCGTCTTAAGGGCATGAGCGGAACAAAAAGGAGTTTTTTAGAATGCCGTTTATCAAGAACGAAGCCCAATAAAATAAAAAAAATAAAAGGGGAGTTTTTAATAAAAGACAATAAAAAAGAAGAAATTAATTTGTGAAAAAATCTTTCTTCTTCAATAAGTACACTACAATTATTATTCCAATTATCCATGCAAAAACGAGTGACATCACTAAGCTCATCGTAATTGTTGATGAGGTCATTAATGCAGCCATTTCTGGACCCAAAATTTTACTGTAGTATGCGTTATACATAGTATTGTTCGCCATAAATGATAATAGGTTAATCAACACAAATATCATTGACACTATGTACCATCCAATTGCTAATTTTCTTGCCCAAATGAATCTTTTTACAATGCCAAAAAAGATTGTCCCTAATATGGCAACGATAATCAGATTTAATATTATTGCGCCAATGCCGGTTAGTAAAATTGGTCCTAACTGACTTATAGGGTTTCGTAATCCTATCAATAAAGATGCTATGCCCCATCCAATAAGTATTAAAATCAATATCATACCTACAGGCATTTTTTGTTTTGTTTCATTCATTTTAATTTGTACCTCCTTTCATAAAAAATATTCCGAATATTAATGTAATGACAATTATGATTGTAACAAAAAATATTATTCCTGACAAACAAGTTAATATCCATACTCCGAAACATTTGCCGAACGATTCTTTATAGAATTTGAAAACCACAAAAAAACCAGATATGAATGATATCAGTAAAGCAATTACTGTAAAAATATTTTGCCATTGCATTACCTTATCTAAAAATAACATTGATAATGCGGAACTTACAGCAATCATTATTCCAAAAACAATCAAAACACAATATAATGCTGTCTTGTAATCTGTTTTTTTAAATTTGAACCAGCGAGTAAAAAGCGACAATACTAAAGCACCAATCAATGGTGTTCCAATTAAGAAGATTGTTCCAAAAATAATTCCTAAGAGAATCATTAATGGTGTTACTTCTGCCATGATATTATAAATTGAAGAAAAACTTTATAAATGTGTCGAAAAGGGAAACACTGTGTTATCTGGATAGAGATGAAACTTCATAAAAACGTTCTGATTCACAGGTTTGAGTGCATTTATAATCTCTACTTCTTCAAGATTAAATGCATCTTCATTACCATTAAAAGAGATAGTAAGCGAATTACTTACGAGGGAATAATTTTCATTTGGAATAAGGGTACAAGTAAATGGGGCTTTTCCAGCAGTTTCATAAATTTCTCTTGGCAGATTATCTTGGTTACTATTGGGGGCAGAACTTTTTTGATTTATCAAGATTATTCCCCCCACAATTACAATCATAATTATTCCTATAATAATGTTATGAATTGCTTTTATATTTGAACTGGGGAGACACTTCTTTAAATATTTACTGAAAAATCGAGTTAAAGTTGCAGCAATCTGCAAGTTGAATCCCTGTGATCTTCAGCCGATTTTTTATTGAACATTGCGATTATCTGAAGTTTCACGAAGTGAAATTTGGGTAAAATTCTGCAAGGTTTTGGAACCGTTAAATTTCTGTTAGTTTCTCCGAATGAAATGAGGATGAGATTTTAGTGCAATCTTTGGAAGAAGTCCGAAAAATCAAAGTTTTCAAAAATCCTCAAATCTTAAATAGTCGGGATAATCTCTCTATATATAATGAATAAATTAATCAAAAATTTTATGATGTATGGGGGAATCTTAATTTTCATTCTGATTTTCTTAACTAATTTTATAGTAAAAATCTCAGATATAACTGGGTGGATAATGGCCATTATCATAATCTTAGTTTATATTATTTGGGCAATATTTTTAGTAAAAACATTAAAGGAAAAAAGATATGTCAAAGATGAAAAAACGGGATATGTAATGGGCATGACCTATAAAGACGTTGCCCGACATTTAGATAATAATACTCTTATCCGAGCAATAAAACGTATGAGTATTTTTATAAAAATAACCCCTCTCCTTTTTGTTATCACTGTAAGTGGGGCAATATATGGTTTTTACGTAGATATTTTTCCTATCAAAATCTCTGGGATCGGTTTTACTGTCGTTGTCGCTATATTATTTTTTACATTCAAAAGAGTTCTGGGATTATATAAAGAAGAAGGAAAGCGAAGGAATCTTTAAGCGGATTTTTGAAAATTTAGCATAACATCAGGTTTAAGGAAAGTTCAAAATAGAATGCTCTACATAATGAATCTTTAAATGAATCTTTAATGTTAATCCAGACCCATAAACTTTAATACCTTTCTTTTACTGGCTTTTTTATGTTAGATAAACTATCAGGAGCATTAAAGAAAACAACGGATAAGATAGCGAATGCTATCTTTCTTGATAAGAACCTTGTTGACCAGATTGTCAGGGATTTACAAAGGGCTCTGATTGAGGCAGATGTTAATGTTTCTTTGGTGCTGGAGATTAGCCGGAAGATAAAACAGGCGGCTTTGGACGAAAGGATAAAAGGTATTGAGAAAAAAGAGCACGTCATTAAACTATTGCATGATGAGCTTTTAGGCATACTTGGGGAGAAAAAGGAAATCCAGATACAAAAGAGAAATGTATGGTTGATGCTCGGACTGTATGGCCAAGGGAAAACTACCAGCATAGCAAAATTGGCGTCTTATTATGCTAAAAGGGGAAACAAGGTAGGTGCTATCGGGCTTGATGTGCACAGGCCTGCAGCGGCAGAGCAGTTAAAGCAATTATGCGACAAATTGAATATTAGGGCGTTTATTGCCCCAGAGGAAAAGGATCCGAAAAAAATATGGAAAAAGTATGAAAAGGAGATGGAAGATTATAATTTAGTCATTATTGATAGTGCTGGGAGAGACGCTTTGTCCAAGGAGTTAATAGATGAAATAAAAGGAATATCAAAACTTGCAAAGCCTACTGAAACTTTTTTAGTCATGAGCGCCGATGTTGGACAGACTGCTAAAAAGCAGGCCCAGACTTTCAAGGAAGCAGTTAATGTCACAGGAGTAATTATAACAAAGATGGATTCTACTGCAAAAGCGGGAGGAGCTTTAACAGCTTGTGCGGAGGTAAAGGCGCCGGTTGTTTTCATAGGGACAGGAGAGAAGGCTGCAGATATGGAAACTTTCGATCCAGAATCATTTTTATCCAGATTGCTTGGCATGGGGGATCTTAAAACTTTAATGGAAAAGATTCAGAGCGTTGTTGATAAAGATAAAATTGAGGAAACGCAGAAGAAACTTCAGGAAGGAAAATTTACTCTCCGTGATTTGCAGAGCCAGCTTGATTCTATGGAAAGCATAGGCTCTTTTGATAAGTTAGTGGGCATGATTCCCGGACTTGGAAAGGCAAAGATTCCTGAAGAAGCTATGCACACTCAGCAGGTAAAAGTCAAAAAATGGAAACATGCAATAAACAGCATGACTCCTTATGAGATTGAAAATCCGGATATTCTTGAGAAGGAAACCTCCAGGATTCAGAGAGTTGCAAAGGGTTCAGGAACTTCTACTTCAGATATAAGGATGCTGATAAAACAATATAAAATGCTTAAGGAAATGATAAGCTCACAGGCAAAAATTGTGGAGGGTGGCGAATTGGACCAAAAGACTATGATGAAACTTGCCAAGAAATTCGGAAGGAGGATGAAGATTTAGAGTGTATTTTCATTAATTTTTGTATATGACTGAGGGATTACAAACCACGGTTACCTCATGCCTGAGGGAATAGACGTTGATGATGAGTGGGGCGATACAGCAGATTCTGATAATGTCGAGACACTAAGAATTACTAAAAAATTCTTAGGGCGCTCAAGAATCTCGAAAAAGATTCTTGACGATTCCACAAAAGAATTCTTGCGCACCTCAAGAATCTCGAAAAAGATTCTTGATGGCCATCAGAAACACAAGGTTTCTGAGGCCTCGAAAACCGAAGGTTTTCTCAGTTTTGCTATTTTGCGGCAGAATCCGCTGTACGGTAAATTCTCAAGAATTTTCCGTAATTATGCAATGAATTGCAGGATTGCCCAAAGCACTAATTTTTTAAATTAAAATATCTTATAAATAAAATGAATAGAAATAATATTAGAGGGCTTGAAAGTGGGGCTAATTGGAAATATGAGTTGATTAGACCTTATACTTTTACAGCTAATTCTGGGTATGAGGTGCATGATGAAAGCAAGAAACTGGAAAAAGAGGAGCCTGAATTTGAGAGTGTTCCAGCTTCTCATTTACCTGATGGCGTTAGGGGATGGTATAATCCAGATACTGCTTCTGGAAAAGTGATAAGCGACACTTTTTCCAGGACTATGGCTTATGTGAAAGCACATGAATATGGGCATCATTATAACAGGCCTCACCCAGATAGTATGAGGCAGCACGAAGAAGATATGGCTGATGGTTTTGCAGCGGCTAAGACCGGATATGTGCTAAGGCCTTTTGGGGTAGATGAGGATTATTTTAGAGTGCATTATAGTCTTGATCGAATGAACCGTCTAATTAAAACTCCAAGTATAAATGATGTTTATTCTTTGCACAGATAGCTTGTAGTATAGTGAAAGACCTTAGTCTTTCCCTAAATAGCCAACGACAAAGTGTGGAAATATTAATGTCCTTGGCTATAACATAAAGTTTAAATTGCATTTTTAGGTAAGGGTACTATGAAATATCTGGTATTCGAGGATAGGGTGGAGATGCATCCTTTAGATTGCGCTTTTGACATTATGGAGTTTTTGATGGGCACCCAGGAGAGAGAATATATTGCCACTTCAAATGTAATGCATCTGGATAGGATTCCTAGGCAGGCTTTGCCAGATAAGGTAAAGATATTCATCCATCCACCCAATGATAATAAGAGGGGTGAGCCTGTAGCCTATATTGAATATAGAATCCTTGGTGGAAGAAGAGCCTATGGCATATATTCATTTAATGCCCAGCAGCTATCTAAGGAATTTTTAGAGACGATGTTTTCTGAATCCGCTGTGCAGAGGATTTAAAAGTTTTCGAGATCTTTGGATTGCATGGATAAAGTCATTGCCAGAGGTGCTGAAGCTATACTCTATATGAGGGGGAAACACCTTATTAAGGAAAGAGTCAGGAAAGGATATAGAATTTTTGAACTTGATGAGAAATTGAGAAAGATAAGGAGCAGAAAAGAAGCAAAATTATTGGATAAGGCTGTGAAGATAATATCTGTTCCTAATTTGATTGAGATGGATGAGAGGGGAAAATTAATTGAAATGGAATTTATTAAAGGAAAGAAGTTATCAGAGCATCTTGATAAATTGGGGGATTCAGCAGAGGTTTGCAGGAAGATTGGACAAGGGATTGCTAAACTGCACGATGCAGGCATCATCCACGGAGATTTGACCACTTCTAATATGATTTTAAAGAGGGGGGAAGTCTATTTCATTGATTTCGGGCTCGGATTTGAGTCCTCTAGTATAGAAGACAAGGCTGTTGACTTGCATCTGATAAGGCAAGCATTAGAGGCAAGACATTTTAAGCATTTTGATAAGTATTTTCAAGCTGTCTTAGAAGGTTATAAATTATCTAAGAATTGGAATGAAACGATGAAGCGGCTTGAGAAAGTTGAGAAAAGGGGAAGATATAAGCAGGCTTATTGAGGTGCTGATTGGAGTTTTTTTCTTGATTTAATAAACCATATAATTAATAGAGCTGTGATTAGTGAGATAGCCAGAATTGACAGGACAATTACAATTATCTTTTTATCTGAAAGGTATCTTGAGGATTCATCAGATTCATTTTCATTTTGGAGATTTATTTTATTGGAATCTTGAAGGCTATTGTTCTCTTCTTCTGAAGATAGATTGCAATTAATGGTTGTCTGAAGAGGTGCGCCTATAGAAATATTGCAAGAATTAAGGTCTTCACATAGTGTCTGCTGGAAACCATTAATGCATTCTGATAAGGTGCATTGCCAGTCAGAATTGCAGGATGCAAGATTTGCGGAAGGCAAACCTCCGCCGCCACTACTGCTTCCACCAGTATTGCCCCGATTGCTTCCGGCATCTTCAGCAGGAGGCTCTTCATCCGGCAATGGTTCAATATAGCTTTCGATAACTCCTGAGTGAATTAGGCCAGATACAATGAATGTGAGGTTTTCAATGCCGCAGCTGTAATTGCCGCTGTTTCCGGGGCAAGAAAAGAGTGTACAGTTAGATAAGATATCTCTTTTTTCATTTAATCCTTCTTTATCAGCAACGCAAATAGCGTTGTAGCTTTCATTGCTTGTTTTCAAATATAAGGATTTAGTCAGGTTTATCAAGCTTAGATTATTTACGATAATGTAAGAGATATTTTCCCAATCTGAGGACAATACTATGCTTACATTATCAAAATTAAGAGAATCTTCTTCATCGAAGAATATCAGGGTGGAATTTGTTGTATTCTCGATAACGAATGTTTTGTTATTTTCAGTGCGGAGAAGGAGGTCCTCTTTTTTAAGAATTTTGACATATGTGCAAGAGGCCTCTTCAGTTTCTGGCTTGTCCACCCCGTTATGGCATTGATTTATTTTATTCCAAGTTTTTATTTGTTTTTCACTCGGGGGGCAAAATGGAGGGGAGAGGGAGGCTTGCCAGTCGTTTTCTGTGCAAAGTGGGATGGTAGTTGTTTCAACAACGCCTGAATGCTTAAGGCCTCTCACAATGAATTTTCCATTTTGGATATCGCAGCTGTAATCGCCTAATTCTCCAGGGCAATCAATACTAATGCAGTTAGCTTTTATATCATTAACATCTTCTAAGTTGTTTTCATCTCTTATGCAGACGGAATTTGAAAGAGGATTATTTTTTTCCAGATATATTGTCTTTGTGATGCCTTCTTCCAGAATTAGATTATTGATGATGAGGTAAGAATCTTCATTAGTCCAGGGTTTTTGCTCGCGCTTTAACTCCACAACGCTAAATTCAGCAGGGTCCTTAATCTTTTTATTAATTAAAATTGCATGGGGCCCAATATATAATTTTGATTCAGTCTCTGATAATTCTATAGTTTTATATGAATCTTTGTATATCCTATTAGGAAATAATTCTTTAGGGTTGCATGAGGGTTTCCAGATGAAATCAGCATCTGCCCTGCAATAAACTGTAAACGGTTCATATGCTCTGATATTGAAATCAGCTCTTTTTCCCCTAAGTCCTCTTTCTAAATCATAATTCCAGTAAGAGGGATTGCTCCCACTATCTAATTGAGAAACAGCATAACAGGGAGCGTCATTGAGATTTTCTAAGCTCATTATCTCTGCCAGGACATCAGAAGCAGTATACTTATTTGCACAGGCAGGGATGCTAATAAAATTAAATTCCCCTTTTATCTTTATGTCTTCTGGAGAATCAATAGGGTCGCTTTCAAGATTGAGAATCATGTCCTTATTGCTATAAAGCCAAACGACTGTTCCTGGAGAAGCTAAACTAGTAGCACCTGAGCCTTCCCATGCACCGTCCACAAATTCGATAGAACGATATGTCTTTGACTCTGCATCCCATACAGATAGTTGTAATGCATCTTCCTCGGGAAACATCTCATGGACATATCTTACTTTAGGCTTAAAAGGTATTGAGAAAGTGTAATGTTGATTTTTTTTAATGTTTAATGTTGCAGGAAGGGTAAAGAATTCCCCTATACATTTTCCATTATCGCACCCCCAAGGGCAAAGGGCTTCTTTTTTAATCCATTCCCCATTAGCACACATTCTCTTGTGGAGTTCATCAGTGCAGATAAAATTTTTATCAGGGACTTCGTATCCCTCGCTGTCAACTATGCAATTCCCACTTTCTTTTATGCATCTTTTTACTCCTTGTAAATCTTCTTTGCATATGCCCGAGGCGCATTGCTCATTTTCTTCACAGGTCGCCCCTGGAACTTGATTCCACCTTGTGTTAAATGCAGGAGGCTCATAAGATGTAAACTCACATTCATACCCTGGAGAAGCTTCGGTCTTTTGCCATTCTCCTTCGATGCATGAAAATATGGCATCGAATTTGTAAGAACAGTAAGAGCCCCCATTGATTATTTCATTGCCTTCAGACATGGCATTTCCAGATGCATAAGTCCGCATATTATTACTAGAGGAACCAAAGACGCAATTATCTGCATTTGCATGGCATCTCTTTTCACTTATGTCGCTTAAGCTTATATCGCAATTTCCAGAACTACATTGCAGGTCATTAACGCATATTTCTCCATTTTTTAATTTTATATTATCTGAATCATATAACTTCATTAAAGGATCCCCTGCTACAAGAACAGGGGTTGCTAATTGCGAAGCAAATAGTGCGCTCTCTGCCAGAGTTAATCCATCAATATAAGCATCAAAAAATCTTTTTGAATATGATTCTGCACCGGTCAATCCAGGCTCATCAACATGGCCTATTGCTCCTGAGAAACTTCCTGAATATGACTCTCCTGCAAATGACTCTGGAGAGAATGCATCTGCTAATTTACCTTGATGGCCTGTAGGCATTGCAGGGTAACCTGGCGCAAAATCATCTGTCCAATAAAGGTGCCTTGGGGTTCCTGTAAAAGTTCTGGCGTTATAACTCTCAATAGAAGCAAAAATGGCCCTATTTGCAGTTTCTAAGTCAAATATCTTATTTCCCGCAGGCGTGCGGCCTGACACCCACATTCCTCCCCTGTAACCGCTATGGTATTTTCCAGGCCCGATATACCCTATAATTGGATTTTCTGATGTGATAACATCAGGACCGTTATTGCTATCAATGATTATATTGGTATTAAGGGTGTTTTTGAGAAATGATGCTTTAAGAGCAAGCATGAATTTTTCGCTTATGGAAAATCCATCTTCATCCCTGTCGAGAATCCAATTGACTTCATCCATATTGGGAGCAGGCGCAACTGCCTTATCAATCATTTTTTTCACATCATCAAGAGTGTAGGCATTTAAATAAGAAACAACAAACTGGACGTAATAATCTCCATTAGAATTTTTATAGTCTTCTGGGTTAAAATGCTCGTAAAGCCTTTTGTTGAGAGAAGGGTATTCGAGCCTAGCATTATCAGGATTATTGAAGTATTTCATCGTAGATATTCTGTCCGGACATCTTCCACACACTTTCTCCATATGGATAGCTATTGGCAATCCTTTAGCAATTGCAAGATGCGTGATGTGAATGTTTTGATGCGAGTTTATGTACTCTAACAGTGGAGCTATTACTTTTTCATCAAAAATTTCCTTGTTCATTACTTCATAAGTCCCATAATAGTTTCTCTGGCCCCCGTAATCTCCGCTACGAAAATCCCCCTCATTTAAATCCAGTCCAAATTTACTGGCTCCTGGTCTTTTTTCTAAGTAATAATCGCAGATTTCTGAAGATATCTCATCATTTTTATTGTAAAGGCATAATGCATTTTCGTTAGTTGGCGCAGGCCGCTTACAATCTAGAAGACAATTATCCCTATTTTCTTCTGGACCGCATATTCCATCGTTATTACATTTTTCTATTTCCAGCAATCTTTTCTCTAAATTAGTTTTTGCAACATTGCCTGTAAGAAATTTTATACTTAAGGATACTAAGATTAAAGCTAATATAATGCAAATATAGATAATGATTTCTCTACTATTCTTTTTTTTCAGTGTTTCCACCCTTTTTTTTCTCATTGCATCTTTGTTTTTATAGGGAGAGTTATTTATAATTCTTTAGTTTAGTTATTACCTGCTAAAAATATGGTTTTTGAGAATTTAAAGACCATTATCTATCATATATTATTGATTGAGGTAATCCTTAAAAATACTTTCTCTTCATATGAGTATGATTAAAGGCACATATACTGCTCTAATAACTCCGTTTAAGGAAGATGAGGATATTGATTGGAGTTCTCTTGAGAGATTAATTGAATTTAATATTGATAATGGAATATCGGGACTTGTTCCATGCGGAACGACTGGAGAGAGCCCCACGCTGACTGCAGAAGAGCATAAAAAAGTTATAGGATTTGTTGTAAGGAAAGCAAGGGGGAGGGTGCCTGTTATTGCTGGAACAGGATCTAACTGCACGCGGGAAGCAGTGGAGTTTACAAGAGAAGCTGGGAAAGACGGGGCTGATGCGGTGTTAGTTGTTTCCCCTTATTATAATAAGCCTACGCAAGAGGGATTATACTTGCATTTTAGGAAAGTTGCTGAGAGCACAGGTTTACCAGTGATTATTTACAACATCTTTGGAAGAACAGGGGTTAATATAGAGACTTCTACTTTATTGAGACTTATTGAAAGTTGTCCAAATATCAGGAACGGGGGTGTCAAGGAGGCTTCTGGGAATATGGCCCAGATTAAAGATGTCATCGCAAAAGTACCTAAGGAATTTTCTGTTTTGAGCGGAGATGATGGCTTGACTTTAGATGTTATAAAAGAAGGAGGACATGGAGTTATATCTGTGGCGAGTAATATTGTTCCGAGAGAGGTTTCATCTTTGACTAATAATGCTTTACGGCGTATTTATTCTTCTGCTGAAAAGTGGGATAAATATCTGGGGCCTTTATTTAAAGCAGCTTTTCTTGAGACAAACCCTATCCCTATAAAATATATGCTTTCTTTTAATGGAATGTGCAAGGAGGTTTATCGATTGCCTTTGTGTGAGATGGGGGCAGAGAACAAGAAGAGAGTAGAGAAAGTTATGGAAGATTTTAATTTGATGCCATATTCATAAGATAATTTTTGGCGATAGTTCCTACTTCTTTATCTTTAGAGAATTCTTGCAGAGTAGTTTTTATTTCTTCATCATGCACCCCGTGGGCAGCGAGAGCGCAGGCTGCTCTAAATCCTGCATAATTATTTGCATCAGCACGCATAGCTTTTATAAGTACGGGCTTGATAGTGGCAAATTCTTTAGGCCCGATATACGCTTTCTCTAATAAACTAGCACCTGCGTCTCTAACATTAACATCTGGATCTTTTAATGCTATTTTGTAAGCCCAATATCTGCAACTTTCAATGTTTACTGCTTTAGGAATGGCTCGATCTACATAAGTCCAATCTTTTCTTCTCGCAGCATTTGCTAGGTGGTTGACTATATGGTTTTTCATGGTTTTTTAAAGGAAATATTGTTAATAAACATTATCAAAACTCTTATAAATGGACTAATGATTAGAAATATACAGCCCCGTAGTCTAGTGGTCAAGGATACGAGCCTTTGGCGCTCGGGACCCCGGTTCGAATCCGGGCGGGGCTATTTTACTTTTTAGATTCAACGATCTTAAACGTTCTTATTTCGCATAAGGCCAAGGGATAAACTTTCTTGATTTTCAGAGACATTTCTTTTTGTATTTTGTTTGTGATAATTTCATTAAATAATTCTTTTGTCGTACGTGTACCTACATGAGACTCTAAATATTTTTTTGCAATTTCCCTTATCTTGTTTCTCACACCTCTAGAAACTTTTTTTCTTGTTATCATAAATGGCTTAATTACTACGTGTCCGTCTTTGGATTCTGTTATAAATGAATCTTCGACATAATCGGTGCCGCCTCTTATCATTTTTCTGATATATGAACCCATAAGTTCAAGCCCTATAGGTTCTGAGGTTAATGAGTCTTGGTCTTTTTTCACTCTTAATTTTAATTCAAAACTTTTTCCCCTAAGGCTTCTTGTCAAATCTATCGTCATTATCTTGCCATCCAGTTCTTCTGGAGAAGAAGCATATAAGGATATCTTCGCAGAGGTTATAGGTGCTTTTACTTCAAAGAAAGATTTTTTAGTGATTTTTTTTGATTTTGCCATTTTATCTGCTTATTTTATCTCCTATTTCTATTCTTGAAGACCTAATCGCTTTTTTAATTCCTTTGATTTTGCTGCAAACTTTGCATTTATACAAAATAGGAATTCTCTTAGTTATCTTGGTTTTCATTTTATAGTCTTTTACTCCTTTTTTAGAATATCTTCCTTGATTGCCAAAACCCACTCTAAAACCTCTGGCTTGGACTCTAGACTGACCCCCTCGTGAAAGAGGATGTGTGGATGACCTTGATCTTTGTTTTTGCGTTGACAGTGCCTGGGCTGTGTGCTTCTTGCAATGTGGACAATACCTTTTTACTTCTTTGGGTAATTTCATTATAATTTGGAAATTAGCTAGCCTTGGCCTACCAGTTCGCACAAGGATACGCTGCAGTTATAGCAGAAATAGGCGCTTTTTAAAACTTGCTATTCACTGTAATAGCTTAGATTGTAAGGCCTCGATGATAAATTATAGCAGAAGATAAAATTAAACAAGTTAGTGCCTCCTATAAGAATTCTCTAAAGTATAAAGTTTATCTTCTATTTAACCTTTTTGCTACTGAACAAAACAATACGACAAACTCCTATTCGCGGTCAAAGCCGCATTATGACGAGTCGTAGTTATAGTTCATGAGCGGGCGCTCTCATCTTCG
>Ga0209211_10001589_pt1 | contig 42478 bp, 46 predicted proteins | sample RifGroA2_FD_183992 | JGI IMG/M metagenome (GOLD analysis project Ga0209211, IMG submission 183992) | Groundwater microbial communities from Rifle, Colorado, USA - Groundwater A2 (SPAdes) (version 2) | ecosystem: Environmental > Aquatic > Deep subsurface > Groundwater | place: Rifle, Colorado...
TATCCTCTTTAAACAATTTCGGATTAAGTTTTAGGTTTGGGTTTATCATATGAAAATTTATCTTGTAAATTTGAGGGTTGAAAGCATTTGAGTATAAGTATTAGTTGCAATATTTCCGTCCCTTCCCCACAAGATCGATTCATCAACAAAATTAAACAATAAATCATTATGAAGCATATAGGTCTGATAGTAAACATAATCAACAGAGCCATCTTCGCCCCCGTAGTGATTTTTAAAAGTTATTGCTCGCTCACCTCCTACTACAACTTCTTCAATTTTTTCAACATTAGAGGAGCTATTAGTATTCTTATATTTGGCGTAGCTATCAAGTGTTTCTTGTTTTTTAAGTTTGTGTGTATTAATAATTAACATATACCAACTTACAGGATCGATATCGTTTGGATCTCTCCCAAATACTTCATAACTCGACGGTCCAAATTTAAAAACAATTTCAGCCTCATCATCTTTTTCAGAAAAATCTTCACCAAACAAAAAATTTGGTGGATATTTTATCTCAAATTTATATTTTTCGTTTCGATATGTTTTCCAATCGCTCATTGATAAGTCTTTTGAAGGTGATTGGTTTGATTGATCATTCTGAATCTCAATATTTTTAAATTTATTTCCACCTTTTTTACTAAAAACAAAATAAGCTCCGCCGATTAAAATCAAGACGATGATAATTATTGCTATTTTTGAAAATCCTTTTTGGTTAGGCATAAATTCTAGTTATTTAATAAAACTGATTAAGTTTGACATAATTTTTGCTTCGTGTATATTATTAATATCACCACGAAAAGTCCCCCGCAGGGTTCCGTCCCTACGGGGTCCTTTTCTTTTTATACTCCAATTTATTTCTTAAATCATTCATAAAACTCAATTGTTTGCGTCCAAATCTTTTTAAGAGAGCTGAATATTTAAAAAGGTTTGGTATAATAACTCGCTCAAATTTACCTTTTTCTATTAGATATTGTACCAAGCAATAAAAATCTCCGTCGCCTGTCACAATTATCGCTTTGTCATAATTCGGATATTCAATCATCGCATGAAGAACAAGCTCCGCGTCGCAATTGCCTTTAGTTGTCCCATCTTTGTATTCTAGTGTCGGCTTGAAAACACAAAGAAATCCAGCTGATTGAAGAGATACATACAGATCATTATTGCCCTCAATAAAACCGATAAACAAAAACGCTTTTGTCACTCCGTATTTTTCCTTGAGATAGACGCGAAAACGGGCAAAATCCAATTTCCACCCGAGCGAGCGAATGCTCAAATTCAAATTTTGACTGTCTATAAAAGCGTAATTATTAGATTTTTTCTTCATTATTTACTCCCCGCTTATTTTTCCTCCCAGCGTTCTTAATTCCTGCAACGCTTTTTCACCCTCCTCCTTATTCGGCGGTTTGCCGTGCCAGTTGAAGTCTTGCTCCATAAAGTCCACGCCCTTGCCCGGGATAGTGTAAGCGATAATACAAACCGGTTTTTCAAAAATCGCTCTGGCTTGGAAAACGGCGTCGTAAACAGCTCTTATGTCATTGCCATTTATTTCCAAAACATGCCAGCCGAAAGAATGAAATTTTTCGTCTAATGGCTCAAGTGGCATTATTTCCTCCGTAAATCCATCTATCTGAATATTATTCCTGTCTATAATGGCTGTAAGATTATCCAGCTTGTTTTTCCCCGCCCAAAGCGCCGCTTCCCATGTCTGCCCGCAGTCAAGCTCGCCGTCGCTCATCAGACAGACAACTTGATTTTTTTTCTTATCGGCCTTCAAGGCGTAAGCCATTCCGGCCGCTTGCGACAGACCGGAACCAAGCGGGCCGGAAGAAGTTTCCAACCCGGGCAAGGCAAGTCGATGCGGATGACCTTGCAATCTTGTCCCAAATTTTCGTAAAGTTTTTAACTCTTCAACCGGAAAATATCCGGCGCGCGCCATCGCCGCGTAAAGCACGGGGCAAATGTGTCCATTGGAAAGAACGATTCTATCCCTCTCTTCCCAATCCAGATTTTTCGGGTCATGTTTTATGGCGTCCGTATGATACAAAACCGTAAATACATCTGCCATTCCCAATGGACCAGCCGAATGGCCTGTTTTTGCCTCCAAAAGCATAGCGATAATATCCTGACGAATCGTGTTCGCCGTTTCTTCCAGTTTTTTTATTTGTTCATCAGATAAGTGCGCCATTTTTTTATTTATTTAAAAACTTTTTTCTCAACTTTCTCCATCCGAATAGATAATATTTTCAGCTCTTCCCGAGTGGCGCGATTCAAAGACAAATCATCAATTCTATTGGATAGTCCGTCAATTTTGTAAGATAAATTCCGTTCAACATCATCAATTCTTTTGGATAGTCTTGAATCAAGATCATCAAATCTCTTATCAACATCTTTAAATCTATTGTTTACATCCTCAAAACCTCTCCCGATCATTATCGCAAGATCATCCATTGAAACCTTATTTATCTTTGTTTTTTTATTATCTTTTTTCATAAAAAATTTACAATTGTATTTAAATTAAATACTAACTACCCGAGATCCTGAAATACCTCAATCATCCCCGCAATATCCCCGCTCTCAAAAATCGCCGTGCCGGACACCAGTCTGTTTGCCCCCGCTTCAATAAGTTCAGCCGCATTTTCTAAAGACACTCCGCCGTCCACGCTTATTATAGTATCGGGAAACCTCTCGCGCAATTCGCGGATTTTTTCAAAAACTCTTTCGTCAAACGGTTCGCCTTGATACCCGATATTTTCAATTCCCATAAACTGGACGAAATCTATTGCTGGCTTGCCTTCATCATCAACCTCATTCAACAAATCATAAACTTCTTCGTTTGGAGTTTCTATATTCAAAGCAACGCCAGTCTCTACCCCGTAAGACGATTCACCAGAGGCTCCGTATTCCAGCTTAATTTTTTGAAAAAGTGGAAGAGTGTCCGGAGTTGATTCAATGTGGATTATGATTCTTTTGGCTCCGGCGGAGATCCAATCGCCAACAATATTTTCCGGATGCCTCACCATAAGATCAGCTTCAAAATCCACGCTGTCCCAAAAAGGAAACCCTTCCTCTTGTCCGACAATTCTCAAAAATGTTTCGTCAACGCCTTTCTTGTAAGGCCAAGTTTTTGTCGGCGCAAATTTTCCGTCGCACACATCAATCTGCGCCAAAGGGACTATCCCCGAAACCAAAGAAAGCTTTTTCCTCAAATCATCAATGTCTTCCGGCAAAATCGCCGGTATAATTTCTGCCATAATTTTATTACCGTGAATTACGAAACTCGTCGAAGGTATGTCTTTTTTAGGGGGTTTTGAGCGTGGCGGCGCGAAAACTTCAGGATTTTTTAAGCTTCAAAAAATCCGTACCCTAAAAAAGACCTACCGAGAAAGAGTTTCGTAATTCACACTATTATATCTAGCTTAAACAAAACTTCCGCTTTTTATAACATGCTCAACTAAAGTATACGCGTACCCCATTTCGTTATCGTACCACGCTAGAACTTTGACTAAATTTCCATCCACGACTCTGGTGAATTTAAGGTCGGCGATGGAAGCAAAACTTGTTCCCAAAATATCGGAGGAGACAAGGTCTTCTTCCGTCACGGAAAAAATATTTTCCCAGCGCGATTCTTCAGAAGCAGACTTTAATATCTCATTCACCTCTTCCACTGTCGTATTTCTCTTGGCGATAAAAGTTATGTCCACGAGCGATCCTGCCACGACAGGAACTCTCACCGACACGCCGTCAAATTTATCTTCCAAAGACGGGAAGGCTTTCGTCATTGCGATTGCCGCGCCGGTTGAAGACGGCACGATATTCATCGCGGCCGCGCGGCCTTCCCGCAAATCCTTTTTGCTGGGAGAGTCGACGAGCGACTGGCTGGCGGTGTATCCATGAACGGTATTCAAAATCGCTTTTTCAATTCCTATTTTCTCGTCCAATATGGCGATAAGCGGACTTCCAGCGTTCGTGGTGCAAGAAGCGTTGGAGCTTATGTCGCAAGTTTTGAGTTTATCTTCATTGATTCCGAGAAGTATCGTTTCTCCTCCAATTCCGACCGCTTTATCCTTAACTGGTGCCGAGATCACCACGCGCTTCGCTCCGGCGTCCAAATGCGCTTTGGATTTTTCATAACTTGCAAAAAAACCGGATGATTCCACAACAACATCAATATTCAAACTTTTCCACGGAAGATTCTTCGGTTCTTTTTCGCTAAAGTATTCAATCCTTTTACCGCCAACAATCAAAGTGTTTTCTTCTGTCGTTTTTTCCACAGCGATATCAAAATCGCTTTTCCCATAAACAGTGTCGTATTTGAGAAGGTAAGCGAAATTTTCCACATCGCCGAGGTCATTTATCGCGACAATCTCAATCTCTTTCCTGTCTTTGGCAATCTTTAAAAACGCCCGCCCGATTCTCCCAAACCCATTTATAGCCACTCGTGTTTTTTTCATCTGAAAATATAATTATTGATAAGTTGCTAATAATTATATAAAGAATTAAACATAAAAGGAAATTTGACAAAAATACAATAATATGCTAGTCTGCTTCTAGAAAATTAAAGTTTAATTCAACCGTAAATTTTGAAAGGAGATTTTAATATGGACATTGAAATGATTGCGTGGATCTTCGCCGGAATACTTATTGGAATTGGAATAATAATAGTATTTTGTAGCCAAGACGCTGACCGCAGTTTTAAAATATTCTGTAGGGCAATGTGCATCTTGCCCTTCGGTGGGGCTGTATATTTCATACTAGTCGCGCTACATATTATAAAAGTATTTATTCTTATTCCTATCATGTACTGAAATTTCAGGAATTAGAGAACCTCATCCCCCGCCCCACAAGAAATTGTGGGGCACTTTTTTGTCCTCATTTATCCAAAAAAGAGTTTACTAAAAGCAAGTATTCATCAAAATCCTGTCTGTTTTTTTGAAATGACTCAATAAAAAGTTTTCTATCCACTTTTTCATAACCGTGCACAAGAATATTTCTAAGTCCAACAACCGGTGAAATCTTTTGAGCGAAATCCATCGGAATGATTTTCCCCTCGCCTAAAATAACAAAAGTGCTTTTAAGATCATCGGGAGAACCGAGTTCAAGCTCCCTTATGAAATGAATATTGATATCAAGTATCGCGTCAACAATCAATTGAAAAACTCTTTCAAGCGCCCACAATTTTTCAATATTTGAGACAACTTGATCCTTCGGCAAAGACAAAACAGGCTCAATTTCCATGAGATACTCTTGAATATTTCTCATTTTAGTTTTTATCAAATCTTTATTGAGCATGGCTGGCAAAATATTTTTTAATCAAAAAATCTCTCAAGTCAAAAAGCGGTCGGCTTTCAATAAAATTCTTCACGGAAAATATATTATACGAATCGTAAACATTGCGGTCGGCGCAAAAAAGCAATTGATGCTGGTCAAAAATTTCTTTGAGCAGAAGAGCTCCAGCCTCCTTGATATTGCAAAGGTTTACGAGCCGCTCGTCTCGCGCGCCGATTATTTTGGCAAGGTCAATTATTATTCTACCCTCGTCTTCAAAAGACAATTTTTTATCGGATAGGTAAGCAATGTCAAAATCGCTCTCTTTGTGAGTCTTGCCCGTCACTTGCGAACCGAAAAGCATCACCAGACTAAGCCCATGTTTCTCGGCCAAATTCTTAACCTGCGGTTTTATTTTCTCTGCGTCAATCATAATCATATCTTACATCAAGACTATAAATTTGACAAATGTCTGCATATAGTGTAAATTATTAGCAGTTTTTCGTACCTCTCCCTACCCCCTAATACGAAGGGTGGGCAAATTAATTTCTAATGATTCGACCATCATACCACACTCTTTTTTCATCATCACTTCGTAAGCGGCATACCCACCCAAACACTCTCGCGGTTTGTGATTAAAATAGTTTTCAATATTAAGAATATATTCAGAAGAGATCGACCCCAAGTCGGTCTTTTTCGGTATGAATTCTCTGATCCATCGATTGCAGTTTTCAACCAATCCTTTCTCCCATGAATGGTAAGGATGGCAAAAATATATCTTTGTTCCAAGAAGCGATTCCAATTCTTTCCATCTGCCAAAGGCAATGTCATTGTCTGTTGTAATGCTATGTACGGCATATCCCTTCAAAAGATCATGCAATGTCTTGTTCACTTGATCGTTGTTTCGGTTGGGAAGAAGGGCAAGTTTGAATATCTTGCTGTATTTCTCCACACACACCAAAAGCACCCATGAATTATGTTTTGACACAATGAAGTCCATTTCCCAATGTCCATACTCATACAGGGCTTGAATAGGTCTAGTTTCAATGAATTTGCGATCGGGGTCAGTCAGATATGTTTTGTTTCCTCTCTTGGCTCCGCTTTTCATATTGTTCCTGTTCCAGAACAAATATCGTTCCAAACCGGATCTTTTTTTAATGAATTTGCGAATACTCTTCGGGCTGGCGCATACTAACCCCGATTGTGTTTCCAGCCGACATGATATTGTCTCCGGCGACCAGCCTTTACTCAGTTTTCTTTCCACAAATCTTGTTAGGTGGCCGTCGCAAGCCACTTTGTTGCAGTTGCGTTTTTTGCGGTACTGTTTCCAATACGCTTTTCGAATCGCTCTCTTCGCCTTGTATTCGTTTCTGCCTCCGTTTGCGCTCACTTCCTCGCTGATCGTGGACAGTCCTCTGCTTAGGGCTCTGGCTATCTCGCTAAAACTATCCCCGACTCCCAGCATCTTTTCAATGCAAAACCTCTCTTCGTCTGATAAATGTTTCTTTTTGTTGGCCATATATCTAATGATACCAACCCTTCGTATTTAAAGGTGGGGAGATCGTACTTTAAATCAAGGGGGTTAGGAAGATGGAAAGGAGCATAAAAATGTCGAATTTTGTTCAATTTAATTTTTCGGTTTTGTATTTTTTTTCTCTTACGGTGCTACTCAGTCTTACTTTGATCAGTCCTGTTTTTGTAACCGTCATATCAGAAATAATTAGAGTAAATCTCAAATTGAACTTCAAAGTTGATAAGGTCTCAAAAAAGATTACGAAAATAAGCAAACGTTTTCTTATCTTTGTTTGTATGTGCCTATTTTTTTATGTTGTCTGTACGAATTTGTGCGTTATGATTGGGTTAGTAACACTTTGACAATCAAATAATTCTCTAGAGACACACTCAAAAAAAACCTCGTTGCGCTTAATAATTTAAGTAGCAATGAGGTTTTTTATTTCCCCAATTTTTCTTTCAATAATTTTTGCAACACAGCCGGATTAGCTTTGCCTTTAGAGAGCTTCATCCCCTGCCCTACTAGAAACTGTAGGGCATTTTCTTTGCCGTTTTTGAATTCTTCAACAGCGATGGGGTTATTTTTTATAACTTCCTCAACTATATTTTTTATGAAAGAATCGTCGGAAGTTTGAGTCAAGCCTTTTTCTTTGACGATTTCTTCCGAATCTCCTCCCCCATCAAACATAATTTTCAAAACATCTTTTGTCGCTCTTGATGAAATTTCTCCGCCTGCCGCCATCTTGATAAGTCTGGCAAAATTTTTCGGCTCTATTTGCAATTCATCAGATGAAATATTTTTTTCTTTCATCAATCCGGACAAATCGGAAACAATGTAATTGGAAGCAAGCAAGACCGCATCTGCCGACTTGGAGGTTGAACCTCCAAACGCACTTGGAGGTTCAACCTCCAAGTGTCTAGTTACCGATTCAAAAAACTTGCCCAGGCTGATATCCTGCGTAAATATTTCAATTGCTTCATCCTTTAAGCCAAATTCTTTTTTCAATCTTTCTCTTTTCTCCCGCGGCAATTCCGGAAGCTCTTTTCGCAGATTTTCTTCGCTGAATTCCGAAATTTCGCTTAATTTCAATTTCGGCAGATCAGGGTCGGGAAAATATCGGTAATCGTGGGATTCTTCTTTCAATCTTTGGGAGAAAGTTTTTTGTTTATTTTCATCCCAACCTCTTGTCTCTTGAATGACTTTCTCTCCGCTTTCAATCACGGCAATCTGTCTCTCAACCTCGTAAGCTATCGCCCGCTCAACCGCTCTGAATGAATTGAGGTTTTTTACTTCAACTTTTACTCCAAAAGTATCAGTCTTACTTACCGAAACATTAGCTTCCACTCTCATCTCTCCTTTTTCCATATTAGCGTCACTCGCACCGAGATAGCGCAGTAATAATTGCAATTCTTTGGCGAATTCAGCCGCTTCGGAACCGCTGTGAATGACCGGCTCTGTCACGAGCTCCATCAAAGGAATACCCGCCCTATTGAAATCGACGAGGCTGTAATCCCCCGTGTCGTGGGAAGATTTTGCCGTATCTTCTTCAAGATGAACTCTTGTAATTTTAACCCCGTTTAATTCACCGCCTTTTACCAGAGGGTATTTATATTGGCTTATCTGATAGCCTTTCGGAATATCGGGGTAAAAATAATTTTTCCGATCAAACTCGCTGAAGTCCGCCAAGTCCGCCCCCAGCGCCACTCCGACTTTTAGAACTTTCTTGACCGCTTCCTTATTTATCACAGGCAAAGTCCCCGGATGTCCCATACATATCGGGCAAATATTCACATTAGGATTTTTCTCCTCCGTGTCATTTTTTGAATTACAAAACATTTTCGTCTTGGTTTTCAGCTCCGCATGTATCTCCAATCCTATTGTGGTCTTATAGCTCATTGATGATTTAAATTAAATGCTTCTAATTATCTTTATCAGAGAGTCTTTCAATTTTTTTATTGACTCGTTGTCATAAACCGTCACGGACAAAATATCCGAATTTTCTTTTGAAATTTTTTTAATCGCCTTATCAATAGATTTGGAATCAGTCAAATCTGTCTTTGTAAGAATCACGATTTCTTTCTTTTTTGAGAGCTCGGCGTCGTAATTCTCCAGTTCTTTTCTGATTGTATTATAGGCATGCCCGATGTCTTCATTTTCCACCGAAATGCAGTGAAGAATGATTTTCGTCCGTTTTATGTGTCTCAAAAATTTATGTCCGAGCCCCTTGCCTTCCGAGGCGCCTTCAATAAGTCCGGGAATGTCAGCCAAGATAAACCCTTCCATATCTCCAAGATAAGGTTCAAGAGTCGTGAATGCGTAACTGCCGACTTTTGACTTGGCTTTGGTAAGCTCATTCAGCAGGCTTGACTTGCCGGCGTTCGGAAGCCCGACGAATCCGGCATCGGCGATAAGCTCCAGCTCTATCAAGAAATCGGCTTCTTCGCCCGGCTTGCCTTTCGTAGACTGCTTCGGCGTCACATTGGTTGAAGCCTTGAAATGTTCGTTGCCGTAGCCGCCATTTCCGCCTTTAAGAAGTAAAATTGTTTCTCCCTCATTTAGAAGGTGGACTTTCCTGCCGGTGCTTAAGTTTGTTATGACCGAACCTATTGGCAATTCAATGATCAAATCTTTGCCGCTCTTGCCATGCTTGCTGTCTTTCATTCCGTCTTCGCCATTCTCTCCCTCAAAATTCTTGATATTTTTATATCTGGCAAGGATGCTCACATCCCTTAACGCTTTGGCATAGGCATTGGACCCTTTGCCTCCGTCGCCTCCAGCGGCGCCTGAATACTCCTTGCCTTTCAAATGCCTCCACCTCACGACGCCATTTCCGCCGGTTCCAGCTTTGATATTCACTTTTAATTCATCTATAAATGCCATTTTATTTTTTATTTTATTTCTTGAATTACGAAACTATATATATTCTTATATCGTCATTGCGAGCGAAGCGCGGCAATCTATGATTATACGCGATAAAATCTGGATTGCCACGCCGGAATACCGGCTCGCAATGACGGAAAATGAGGGTTTCGTAATTCGGGATTTATTATTTTTCTATCGCCATTTTCGCCAGCCTTATCGCCCCCTCTTTTGAGCGGGCGGCCGCGATAAAAAGATTTCTGTGGCAAAAAAACGCATCCTGAACTCCGGTTTCCAATATTAATTCTTCTTCCCCTTTCCCTCCCCAGCTTGCCGGCATATCTTTTCTATTTTTAAAAGAATGCATATCGCTTCGCACCGCGATAATTTCCCATGTCCCCGCTTCAAAATTAGGTTCTATCACGAAGAGAGGTTCTTTATAATTATTCATAACTTCTTTCCAAGAATATTCATTGTCCAAAATAATCAGTCTTTTATCTTCGGCGGAATGATAAGCTCTTTCCACGAATTCCCTGCCTTCAACAAAATGGTGGCCTATTTCTATTTCTCTTAAAATCAATTCTTTGGCAAATTGCGCGGCTTTACCGAATAATTCATTTCTGTCCTTGTCTCTTTCTTTCCATGTCGGGTTCAGAGATGAAATCACTCTAAAACACGAGTAAGGATAAATCCCTTCAAATACGGGCTTGATAATGTCAACTCCGCTATCTTCGGCGTCAATCGGTTCAACTATCTTTCTGTCTATTATTCGCGCTATTTCCTCCGAACCGCAGATGGAAACGCCGTATTTTTTCCACACAAGTCCGAACGAAGCGTAAGGAATACCGTTCTCTCTTATTCCCGCGCCGCCTTTTTGGTGATGGTCAAAACGATTTTTCTCTTCATCGTATTCCCCGCCGACATCCACGACATAATCCGCTTCTTTTATTATCAAAGGGTTTCTTGTCCTGATAATTTCCAAAGGCTCCCTGAGCAAAATGGATAATGCCGCCGCGGCAAAGACATCATCCGGATGAAAATGCTTATTGTGGGTTGCTATCTTTATGTTTTTCATAATCTTCGGTTTTTCTCATCCGTTCTTTTATGTCAGATACTTCTCGCGTCAGTTTTTCCATTTCTAATTTGATTTCCACAAGCAAGTTGCCTTCTCCTCTGACTTCCGACTCGGTTTTGTCAAAAACTTTTTTTTCCTTTTTAAGGCCGGAGAGGATTACCATTTCTCCGATAAATACCGAGACAAAAAGTCCCGTCATCAGTAAAATGACGATGGACAAAATCAGAGACACGACAGGCGAAAGCAAAATTCCAAAAATTCCTCCCATTTGCTCAAGATCGTCAAAAGTGCGCCATGCCCCTCTCCAGAAAAGAAGCGTCGCTCCGCCTCCAACAAAAGCGTAAAATATAGCTTGATGGCTCAAACGGCTGCGAACCCTGTCTTCAATCCTGTCAAAAAATTTAATTATTGTTCTTTTCATATATTATTTTTTTGGTTATTAAGGGATAAATGTCAAAAAGAGCGAATAGCAAGCTTAGCACAACTGGTCCCGCTATGAAACCTATCGGCCCGAATAATCCAAGACCGCCAAAAATGGAAAGTAAAATTAGAAAAGGGTGTATTTTCATTCCTCGCTCCATCAATATCGGAGACAAAACATTATCAGAAAGTCCGACAAAGGCAATTCCCCACACCGCGAAACCGACAGAGGCTAAAGTTGAGCTTGTGACGAACAGATACAATACAGCCGGACCAATTACGATAGACGAACCGACAATCGGGACAAAAGACGCGAAAGCCGACACAACTCCCCAAAGTATCGGATTGGGAATGGAAAAAATAGCGAAGCCTATAGCGGTCAAAAAACCTTTCATTAGGGCGATTATTAGAGAACCCCGCACAATTGAATTTATTGACAATCCGACTTTCTTCATTATTTGCTCGTCATAAGAATCGGCAAGCGGACTCAACGAAACCAATCGTTTTACTATTCGCTCGCCATCTCTTAAGAAGTAGAATAAAGAAATAATCATAAGAAGCAAGCCTATCAGAATTTTGAAAAAACTTGAAAATAAGCTATCCAGATGCCCGACCATCCAACTTGAAACCTTCTGCAAATACTCTCCTATGTCAATAGAAATTTCCGGCATAAAAACGCTGAGCTTCTTTTCAGTAAAGCTCGTGATCATGCTCAACAAGCCTTCATTGCCGGACTGCATAGATGAGACATTAAAATAAAAAGATGTCGCTTCCTTATAAAGAGCGATTCCGATAAAAATTGAAGGAATTAAAATTGCGCCGAGCACGATAAGAACCGCCACAAGAGAAGCAAGCGATTTTCTTTCTTTGAAAACTTTCAGCAGTCTTTTATAAAAAGGATAAAATACGATAGATATAATGACGGCCAGAAATATCGGCGCGATATAAGGCTTGAATATGAAAAAAGACAGCACGGAAACTCCTGCCGTCAAAATCATAAAGAAAATCAGCTGTAATCTCCCTGTGCTTATCATAATTCCAATATGATACCTTATATTTTCAATTTTTGGAAACAAAATACAATGCTCGGACTTAATTAATCAGTCAAAGCCCTGCCTGTCATCGCCTTTGATATTTCTATTCCGAAAGACTGGAGGATGGTCGGGGCTATGTCAGCAAGAGTGCCGTTATGCAATTTTAAATTTTTATGCGTAATGATTAGTGGCACAGGACTTATCGTATGGGAAGTGTGTTTTTCGCCGGTTTTCGGATCAATATTAATTTCAGCGTTGCCGTGATCGGCTGTTATGAATATGATTGCATTTTTGTCTTTAGCTGAGTCAACAATTCGCTTGAGTTGTTTGTCCAATTCCTCAATCGCAATGATTATCGCTTCGCGATTCGCTGTGTGTCCCACCATATCGGCGTTGGCGAAATTTATGAAAATAAAATCGGTGCCGTTTTTTATTTCCTCAATCGCCTTGTCAGCGATTTCTTCCGCTCGCATTTTGGGCGCCATATCGTGCGTTTTCACATCTTTTCGGCTTGAAATAAGTATTCTTTTTTCTCCGGCGTAAGGTTCTTCCCTGCCGCCGTTCAGAAAATATGTGGCGTGAGCGAATTTTTCCGTCTCGGCAATGCGGACTTGAGTCAATCCCGCTTTGGAAATTTCGTTGCCGAGCGTCGTTTCAATGACTTCCGGCGGAAAGGCGACGAGACAATTGAAATTCTTATCGTATTGCGTAAGCGTCACAAAAAGTATATTGCACCCTTCTGCCTTGTCGCAAACTTTTTTTGAAAGCATTCTCGCGCGGTCGGCCCTGAAATTGAAAAAAAATACTCCGTCATTGTCTTTTATCGGATAGCTTTTCCCGTTTTCATCCACAAAGACAATCGGCTCAATATGCTCGTCAAAAATTCCTTTATCATAAAGTTCTTTGACGATTTCAGATGGTTTTCTTTCCGCGCAAATGTTGCCTTTGCATTCAAAAAGAGCGTCTTCGGCTTTCTTTAGCCTATCCCAATTGCTATCCCTGTCCATGGCATAAAATCTGCCGGACGCGCTGGCGATAAAACCAATACCTAAATCTTTTAGAAAATTTTCCAGTTCCGACAAATACCCATAAGCGCTTTGAGGTGCGGTATCTCTGCCGTCAGTGAATAAGTGCAAGGCGATTTTTTTGATGCCGTTCTCTTTAGCCGCTTTAAGAAAGGCGTATAGATGATCATTATGACTATGGATACCACCGACGCCTAGAAGTCCTTGAATGTGCAAGACCGAATCGTTATTTTTCACATGATTAAACAGCTCCGCAAAAGCGGGATTCTTCGCGAATTCATTATTCTCTATTGCCTTCCCTATTCTCACCAGATCAGTATTTACAATTCTACCAGCGCCGATTGTCGTGTGTCCGACTTCGCTGTTGCCCATCTGCCCTTCCGGAAGCCCCACAGCAAGACCGCTCGCTTGAAGCAGAGAATGTGGATAATCTTTCCAAAGATGATCGAAAAAAGGAGTGTCGGCTTCGACAATGGCGTTATTTTTCATTTCTTCTCTATAACCCCATCCGTCAAGCACGATAAGAATTATTTGTTTTTTAGAATTTTTCTCGCTGTTCATGGTTTTTTATTGTATCAAATTTATAGTATGCTAGGTATTATTAGTCATTAAATTTAATAAAAATGAAAAGTAAACTAATTATTTTTGTCATCATAATACTGATTATTGGCGGAATATATTTTGCCGTTAAAAAAACGCCTGTCCAAGCTCCGACAATTCAGGAACAGGGGCAGACCCAAAGCTCATCGTCAGAAACGGCGACGAACCAAATGGAAAAAATGACCGAAACGGAAATGATAAATCATGAACAAGCTCCAGTTGGTACTGAGGTCGCCAAGCATATCGTGAATTACACGGACAAAGGATTCAGCCCGTCTTCTTTGGAAATCAAACTCGGCGAGACTGTTCAATTCGCAAACAATAGCAGTGGCGGAATGTGGGTTGCTTCCGGACCGCATCCATCTCATACGGCATATCCAGAATTTGACCCAAAAAGAAATATTCCAAGCGGAGAAATTTATGAATTTACTTTCACGAAAATCGGCGAATGGAAATATCACAATCACACTAAAGCGGGGATGTACGGAACGATTATCGTAAAATAGAAAAGTTTACTGACACATCAGCGGTTGCAAAAAGGCGAACCGATAAATAAACAACGATTCGCCTTTTTTCTTTACTGTTTTATTTTGAATGGCGAAACTGCATATATTCTTATATCGTCATTGCGAGTGAAGCGAAGCAATCCATGATTATGTGCGATAAACTCCTGATTGCCGCGTCGGAGTACCGGCTCGCAAAGACGGAAAATTGGAGTTTCGTAATTTAAGGTTATCTTGTAATATATCAAGATGAAACTAAATTCTCTGATTGAAGAAAATTTCCGGCTTGCCGATATTCAGAAGACAGCGCTCCGAAAGCTCGGCATTAGGAATGTTGAAGACCTGCTTTATCACTTCCCCGTCCGATACGGCGACACTTCCAGTATGAAAAACATCGGCTCGCTTGCCGGCGGAGACAATGCTGTGATTTTCGGAAAAATAAGCGGACTCAAAACCAGCAAGGCGTATATCAAAAAGATACCGATGGCGGAAGCTTTCATAGAAGACGAGTCGGGAAAAATAAAAGCGATTTGGTTCCACCAGCCTTATCTCGCCAAGATGATCGGCGAAGGGGCATTCGTCAAAGCCGAAGGCAAAGTTTCGGAAAGAAAAGGAGAGCTCTATATGAGCAATCCGAAAATTGAAACTGTTTCCAGATTGCCGATAGGTGTCGGCGATTCTCTCTTTGGCGAAAAAAAAGAAGATTACACTCTTTATCCCGTATACGCGGAAAGCAGGGGCATTACTTCAAATTGGATATTTCATAAGATACAGAAAGCGTTTAGCTTGGGAATTCTTGATGAAGTGATAGACCCGATTCCTGACGACATTCTCAAAAAATACAGCTTGCCGTCCTTGAAAACTTCCCTCATCTGGATTCATTCGCCGCATAAGGTGAAAGACGCGGAGTCGGCAAGAAAGCGATTTGCTTTTGAAGAAATATTTTTCATCCAGCTTGAAAAGCAGAAAGAAAGGATTGAGTATCGGAAAAATCCCGCGCCGGTGATAGATAAGACCGAAAAAGATTTAGAGGATTTTATCGGGAGATTTCCATTCAAAGCGACGAGCGCGCAGAGAAAGGCAATTGCTGACATTCTTGCTGATTTTAAAAAAGGTCAAGCGATGTCGCGCCTTCTTGAAGGTGATGTCGGCTCTGGAAAGACCGCCGTCGCGGCGGTCGCCGTTTATGCCACCGCGACTACTCGCCCGAAAAAACAGGATTTCGGCAGTCTGCAGACCGCCTATATGGCGCCGACTGAAATTCTCGCCACTCAGCATTTTGAATCTTTCATAAAATATTTTTCTTATTTGAATATCAGTGTCGGACTTATTACCGGTAGCGGATGCAGGAAATTTCCGTCCAAAGTGAATCCGCTCGGCTGGACTGATATTTCAAGAAATCAACTTCTCAAATGGGTGGCAAACGGAGAAATTCCGATACTCATCGGCACTCACGCTTTGATACAAAAAACCGTGAACTTTAAAAATTTGGCGCTGGTCATAATAGATGAACAGCACCGCTTCGGCACGGCGCAAAGACAGAAATTGGCGAAAAAAAGTGCCCTCGCTCCGCACCTTTTATCGATGACCGCGACTCCGATTCCCCGCACGCTCGCGCTCACGATATACGGCGACTTGGATTTGACGCTTCTTAATGAGATGCCCGAGGGCAGGAAAAAAATAATCACGGAAATTGTCCTGCCTGTTGACCGCGGCAAAACTTACGAAAAAATAAGAGCTGAACTTGTGGGCGGCAGACAAGCTTATGTGATATGCCCGAGGATTGATGAGCCTGATCCGGCGAAAGAAATGGCTCTCCTCGCCAAATCAGTCAAAGAAGAAGCTAAGCGTTTAAAAAAAGATGTCTTTCCTGAATATGAAATCGCAATTCTTCACAGCAAGATGAAGCCGACGGAAAAAGAAAAAGTGATGAATGATTTTAAAGATAAAAAAATTGACATTCTTGTCGCAACTTCGGTCGTGGAAGTGGGAGTCAATGTTCCGAACGCCACAGTCATAGTGCTTGAAGGCGCCGAAAGATTCGGCTTGGCTCAGCTCCACCAACTGCGAGGACGAGTCATCAGAAGCAATCATCAAGCCTATTGCTATGTCTTCGCCGACACAAAAACCGACAAAACTTTGAATCGTCTGAAGGCTCTCAAAGAAGCGAAAAACGGATTTGAACTCGCCGAATATGACCTCAAATTCCGGGGTGCCGGCGGACTCTACGGCCAAAAGCAATGGGGCATCTCCGACATCGGCATGGAAGCCATAAAAAATATCAAAATGGTAGAAGCCGCCCGCGCCGAAGCCAAAGCTATGATTGAAAATGACCCCTCACTCGGCGCCTACCCCCTCCTCCGACAAAAACTCTCCCACCGCCAATCCGAAGCTATTCATTTTGAGTGATGAGCGGTAATTTCTTATATAAAAGCCCTGTAGCAATAAAACTACAGGGCTTCCTTAACTAAAATCCACAGATCAAAAGAACTCGCTCTCGCATAAAAAACCAGAACCAATAACAGTCTTTTGAATAGGTGACGCTCCAAAAGAGAGATATTTTACTTGTAAATTGCTAGTTTGTTCTATCTGCTCCACAACATCTTCTGGACCGTACAAATACCTATCTACAATTGGTTCTGAATTGAAAAGCATTTTCGCTACACTCTCTTGATAAGAAAGATCTTTCGTAAAATTTGGTTTTATAAATTTTAAAATACGATCTTTCGAATCTAAATCATTTCGCTTCTCCGCATAACTATTGCAAAAAGGAATTTTATCAACATGGTCAAACACATCTAGGTGTGTAATCGCCAGAGAAATAGGTTCCTTAAAATATCCCCTAATGCAATCAAGTGAATAACGCAACATGACCCCATCGGCACATCCTATTCTAAGAGGGCCTTGCCATTCATTTACCTTGTTGTGTTCACTCAAAAGAATACTGTCTGGTATGGTATTCTCAGTTACGAAAGGGCCTTTTCCATGCCTTGTAGAATATGAGCGCGTAACGCCGACAACCTCTATATTCCCAACAAAACGACAATCGCTAATGATTTTAAAGGCATTAATTGGAACGATCGAACTCCATGTGGTATAAGGATGGAAACCGTGCCATTCGTCTAGTAATACACCTTGCGCTCCTTCAAATACCGGTCTACTGTTCTGAATCATGCGGTTCACGGTCTTTTCCGCAATTATGTTGAAGTATGAAGAAAGTGTTTTGTAAGCATCTGCTATCTTGGCAATCTCATTCTGAGATGTAAATAATTGTACTAGTCCGACTAGAAAATAAGGGACTTCGTCAAGTTCAATACCTAATCGCGTAATTTCTTCTTTTTTTCTTGCCTGTATAAAAGAAAGTATGCGACTTGTTTTTGTCTCATCGTGAATGTCTTTAGCGTATATAACATCATCGGGATGATTTGCAAGATCGTAGGCTAATTCACCCACACCTTTCCCGCACGATCCATGCCTCGATTGTCCACGAACCCATTCTTTAAGGCGATTGGAAGCTACATGAAATGGAGTAATTACAGGCGCGCGACAATCAATAAAATGATTCTGAAGCGCGTGTTCATTAATTTTAGGTGATAATTCCGAAGCTTCATGGGCAAGCGATATTGGATTCCAAAGCATATATTGAGAAAGCAATGTTCTTACGCCGGAAACAAAGGCGCCGCTTCCTATTTGAGAGAAGTTATGATGCTTCCCGTCTTCCGTCACAACATTGTGCCCTGCTTGGGCTCCGCCGTTATAACGAATCACTAAATCAGCATTGTGTTCTCTACACAGAAAATCTGTCATAGTACCCTTTCCTTCATCACCGAAACCTAAACCTACAATAATATGAGCTGAATTATCAGTCTTCATTATTTCACCCTCCGAAAAAAATAAATGGACAGGGCCTGATAATAACTAACTTATCTTGGCCGCTGTCCATTGTTTAATTTACATTACTTACTCTTTCTTTGTTATCTCTGACGTTTTCCTCCCCCAGTGGATATAGTAGCCGATGCTTTTCCGACAACAGCTTTTGCTGTTGCAACCGGAACAATTGAGCTTGTCGCCTCTGCAGCGACCTTAACGCCACTAGCTCCTTTTGTGTTAAGCACATCAACCAACTCGTCTGCGTCCATCCCCTTAGTCAGGCCAATTGACATAACCATGGTAGGGATAATCGCATCTGTTTGCTCAACCTCCAGTACATTTTGAGGATTTCCTCCTGCTCTTTTCATCAATTCTTGCCAATTTCTAGTGATTCTTTTATCTTTCCCGTGACTAGTGTCACCGGGACGAATCACAAAAAAGTGAAATCTTTGAAGGACCTTTTTCAAAGATTCGAGCATTGGTACATCACTTTGTACGGATGCGCCAAAAACATCTTTTATCAACTCTGGACTTGTGCCATGCTTGGCAGTATCAAGCCCGCCAAAATACGGTTCCTCATCCCCAATCAGAAACATAAATCCCTTTTCGCCGTTTTTCTCATAACTCTCTAAGCGGGTATGATTTGCCGCCGCGTAGATAGCCAAGTGGTAAGCTTCGCTGTTATTCCCTCCACCTTGTCCAGGTATTATCAGCTCGTTCAATGACTCAACCAATTTGTTCGCTTCAATCTCAAACTGACTAATCTGAAACGCAGCGTTCTCAACCACAGTTTCATCATCATGGCACATGAATAGCAGATTCGGATGATCAGACAATCCTTCTTCTACCACAGTCTCGAGAAGTTTTGGTAACTCCTTCTGTATGTGGAGAGGTATTTTTTGCATTGAACCAGTTCCATCAATGCTTACAATAATTGGCATAACATCGTCAACACCCGGAAGGAAACAAGATTCTCTTAACCCGTTTTTCATTTCTTTCGGGTCAAGTATTTTTGCAACATTTCCATAGTCTCCGGAAACCGACGCGATAGCTGAACGGCCAAACACTTTGCCGGTATCAATTAATCTCTTCACTCCCTTACCATAATCTGTTGGACTAAAACTCCCACTACCCATATTAAATCCTCCCATCTTAATTTTTCAACTTCCAAATAATTTCTACACATTGTCTGCCGTCGCAACATCTACTGCCAAACCATTATCCTCCTTTCTCTGAAAATCTCTGAAAATTTATTTTCAATAATTTTCCTCAGATAATCATATATATTTACTACTATGACATTTGTAATTCTACAAACTTCTTTGGGCCAAAAATATCTTCCATCACCTCCTTAAATTCACTGTAAATAATTTGCGCGCTTTTTGGTCTCAGTTTTGGTTTTGGCTGAAGACACATATTGAGAAGTGCTTTTATAGGTTTTTCCACTGTATCAGGAATGAACTTCTGTTTTGGGTCGCCGCCAAGTAGATAAACCATGCACCACGCCGACATGTATACATCAGACGACGGGAATGCTTTACCGGTCTTGTTTAAAATTTCATCGGGAAAATAACTTGAGTACTTATTGTCAATATACGGAACATAATCAAGGTCATTGAGATTGCATGAAGCGGTCCAGTCTATTATGTTGCCATAATGTCCTTCGGTATGAATCAAAATATGATTGGGAGTGATAGCTCTGTGAAGAATTCCAGAGTTATGAGAAAATGTCAGACCCTCCAATATTCGATTCCAAATAAAAGCCATAATGCGTGTACTGACTCCATTCTTATGGTGCTTTCTTATTTCTTCAAGAGAATACCAACCTGATTCCAGACCAGATAACTTAGAAAAAATATTAACCAGCTTCCCTTTGCCAGAAGAGCCGGGTTCTTCCAAATTAACTGATTCAAGAAAACATGGGAGTCTAAGCAAAAATTTCTTCGCGAACTCTTTTCCTTCATCGTCAACGCAAACCTCCTTCGTTTTTTTACCGAAAGCCTTGAATGCGTTCGCTTCGCGTTCCATCAGATCATTATCCGCATAATCATGCGGTACCTTGATGATAACAGATATATTATGACCATCCTTACCTTGAGTTATTCCTTCAAAAACAGCGCAAGTCCCGCCGACATGTATTCTATTGATAATAGTATATGCATACTTTCTCGTTCTAAATGTCGTCAGTCCTTTAATTTCCCTTTTTAAACTTTCCGAAATGATCTGTCTGCTCCCGTAAGTACCGTTTTGAATCTTATTTTCTACAGCTTCCCAATACAAAGAAAGCTTTTGAAAAACATCAGTGGCAAGATTATAAATCGCAGTATTGCCATTGTATTTATCTGGATGTATTAATTTTGCAATAGTACGATATCGTTCTTTTGCTCCACTAATATCGCCGAAAATATCTTCAAGACATTTGGCTTTATTGAGCATGTTGAGAGTGTTTTCCAATCTCCTTTTTTCCTCCATACCTTATCCTTTCTGAATAAATTTTTGTGATTTATTATTTTACTGACAAAAAACATATCTTTGTATATAATGCATTTATTATATTAAAAGTCAAGGGGGAAATTTATCCTTAAAAACATGATTGAAAATGACCCCTCACTCGGCGCCTACCCCCTCCTCCGACAAAAACTCTCCCACCGCCAATCCGAAGCTATTCATTTTGAGTGATGAAGAGAAGATGGTAAAATATTTTTGTGAAAGATTTTGATCAATGGAATGAGTTGAAAAAGAAGATTGAAGCCGAGAAAAATGAGCCTGACAAGTTTCCTAAAGAGGGCGAAGTCTGGATGAGCAGTCTTGGGAGAAATATCGGTTTTGAACAAAATGGAAGCGGTGCCAATTTTTCTCGTCCTGTTTTGATTGTAAAGAAATTTAACAATCATATGTTTTGGTGCGTTTCTTTATCAACAAAACAGAAAAATTTTGATTTTTATTTCAACTACACTGATCAAAACAATCATAAAGTTTCAGCGATTCTCGCACAGATGAAATTAGTGAGCGTAAAAAGATTGAAAAGAAAGCTCTACGAGCTTAACGGCGATAAATTGCAGGAAATTAAGCTAAAACTTAAGTCTTTTCTATAAAACTCGAAACCCCGCCAATTGGCGGGGTTTCTCGGAGCCTTTCGGCACTTTGTATGATTATCATAACAGCCTGAAACTTGAAGTCAAGTGATTTTTTACCCTTAAAAATATGATTGAGAAAGATTCCTCGTTCGGCGCCTACCCCATCCTCCGACAAAAACTCTCCCATCGTAAAAACGAATCAATTCATTTTGAGTGAATAATCCAAGGACTCCCCTTGGATTATTTTTTACATTAACCACAAGTATATTGATCCCTATTGGGCGCCTCTTTATTTAATAATTGATCGCAACCGGATTCAAGATATCTTACCTCTAAAAATTGCTCTAACTCACTAGCTGGTCGATGACCGGCTCCATATAGTTGGAAGCATTTTGGGAAATGCTCTACATCTATACACCACTGAGTCTTCGTTGATATTTCATTTGTTGAATAATTTGGACACTTATTAATAAACGCTGTATATAACGATTCTGATTCATTTGCTAATTTTTGCCACTCAGATAAACGTTCTTGGTTGAAATCTAATTTATTATCAATTACGAATTTACTCATTGTGTAATACCTCACAATATTTTCACCTAGACCTCCTATATACACTGGTATATTAAAAGTACGAGGAACAACCTTAAACGATGCACCACATAATTGATTCCCCTGTTCTAGTTGTTCTTTTTCTAAATTACCACTCTGAATTTTTAGATTCTCATTCTGCAGTTTTAAATTAGCATTCTCTAGTTTTAGTTTTTCAATATCCGCATCATTAGCGGAGAGACGAATGGTAGTTTCACTTTGCTTGGTTTCCAATACATCAACACGGCTTAATAATGAGTTAACCTGTTCCACAATAATTTGAAAAGCTTCCGCGGGGGTTTTCCCTTGTATTAAGGAAACAACAAAAGAGCCAGCAAGAGATACTGATGGGAGTCCTAAAAAAATTGCGATGATCAATATTGTGAGTTTCTTTTTCATATTTTATCTACCTAGATTATTATCTCATAAGCAATGTCTATATAAAAACAGCTAGAACGATAGACAGCACTCCAAGTAAAAAGGAAATGGTAGCAATTTGTGAACTGATACGATATCCTGGGTCAGTAGCATTCCATGACCAGTAAAATCGATACCACCACCTAGTCTTTAAAGTAAAGTCGTATTCCTTATCTTTTTCAACTCCTAATTTGATTCGCAAGTATTCGTCAATTTTTATTCCCGTAGTATCACCCTCATTCCCTCTCAAGATTGCGTATATTTCTGACTGATTAGAAGGAATGCTCACTTTGCAAACGGAACCCTCAATAATATAACAACCGCGATCATTTTTTCTATTCGCCTCATTAACACGAACAATATCCTTGTAGACATCCTCCTTTTCTGCGCCTCTAACATTCAGTTTTAGTAGATTAGTCACAGTTTTTTAATTAGTAATATTTTTACATAGGCTTCGTCTACATTCTCGTAAAAGAAAGAGGTAAAAGAAAGGGGGTCAGGTACCTTTTCTGTCTTGAAAAAAGACTTTACTATATCCGTCTATTTCAATAAATTACCTAAACATCATATACCCCCGCAAAAATTCCAGCAAATTTTTTACAATCACAATCTCGCGCAACCATCCACAATCTTAATCACAACCGCGACTATTCGCCTATTCGCGCGAATTAGAGATTGGAACAACTCGAAAACGGAAAACGGGGTCAGGTACCCTTTTCTGTTTTGAATTAGGATACAGAACAAAAGACTCCACCCTATCCATTATCGCCATTCTACAACCCAAACATCATATACCCCCCGCAAAAAATACGACAAATTTCATAATGATCCATCTTCCTGTTCACTTGTATACAAAACCCGCTCGCAAAAACAAAAAAGGGGGGTGCGAGCGGGATTCCTTATAAATCAGCTAAATACTGTTTTATCTTTTCTTTATCTTCGTTTTCAGATTCACCCTTAAAATACATCTCAATAAAGTCTATTGTATTCGTTGAAACATGGTAAGCATAAATAATACGAATACCACTTTGCACACCGCGACCCTTGAGTGCCTTACAAGCAAACTTTTTCACTTTACAAATTTTTAATTCATCCGAACAGAAATTTGGAATTTGTTCGACAGAATCATTGTCTATATTTTTTAAGTGGAATAACTCAATAGCGTTCGTTTTTGCAATCTCAATATCACTTTCAAGAGTTCTAAATTTCTTGAGTAATCTTTTTAGATCCTTATCAAAACCCGATGTGTTTTTATAAGTTATCGGGTTCATATTCTCTAACAGAAGTGTCCTTCGTGCGGTAGAACACAGACTCATAAGATAAGGGTCGGCCATCCTCTGCGGTGATCCAAGGCACATCTTTATGGGAATATTCACTTAGCTCGGTTGCAGACTTATCAGAAAGACGAGAAAGAACCTCATCAATATGTTTTATCTCCTTTGCGTTCAATACTGATATATCAGGTTCTCTGCGTGGTAAATACTTTGTCTGCTCGTGTAGAAAATACTTACTTTTAACCGTTTCGAGTTCTCCTTTCGATTCCATCGACTCAACAATTTTTTTAAACTCTACCGGGGTTGGTCCAAAATGATTTTTTATGTATGTAGCCCCAACAAGTTGTTCCTCAAATTTTTCGTAATAATCAAAATCAATAAAATAAAGAAGTTTGTATATAACAGTCATTCCGACATTGGATTTACTACCCACTTTTTCCAAAACATAAAGTAAAACTTCTTTGAATTTTTTTAGATTTTTCTGTGGCACATCAATACGAATTTCTTGTGTCTCTTTCTTCTCTGATTTGTCTTGTATTGAAACCTTGATATTTGACATCGTTTTACCGGATATGAGTTCTTCAAGAGAAATGTTAAAAATCTCAGCAATCTTATTTGCTTGTGAAAGCGTGAGTTCTTTTGCGCCTTTTTCTATCTCTATATAACTTGCTCTTGAAACACCGATTTTTTCAGCGACAAAAGACTGGGGAATACCTTGACTATTTCTCAATTTTAACAAAAATGTATGCTTGATCATATTTCCAGTATAGCCATATTAGAATATATGTCAAGAAAATAGACAAGTCGGTTGTGGATAAATTTGACAAGAAAAATGAGGAGAAAATGTGGAATGGAAAATGGGAAAATGGGGTCAGGTGCCTTTTCTGTCTTGATTTAAAACGACAGACAAAAAGATTCGCCTTGTCTACCTACCCCTATCAGAGACCTAAACATCATATACCCCCGCAAAAATTCCCGCAATTTTTTACAATCGCAATCTCGCGCAATCTTATGTAATTTTAATCGCAACCTCAACTATTCGCCTATTCGCGCGAATTAGAGATTAGAATTTGTTGAAAGCGAATAAGACAAATTTATTCTCTAACTGAAAATTAAAGCGTGTATTTTAGCCTTAACTTCAGAAATAATTTCCGATGAGACAGTGGTTATATATTCCGCTTTCCGCATAGTAAAATCGGCGCAGCGTATCTGGTCGGATAAAATAACCGCGATTTTTTTGTCAATTTCGCACAAAACCTCTGTCATATATCCTTTCTTTTTTGTCGTGAGCGGACACATAAGGAAACATCCTGTCGCTTTATTATATTCCTTTTTCGTAAGGACAATCACGGGGCGCCTGCCGCTTTGCTCGTGTCCTTTTGTCGGATCTAAAGAAAGCCACACGATATCGCCTTGATCAGGAATTTTATTTACCATATTGTTTTTTCTTTGCCGACATCCGGACCATTAAATATAATCTGGTGTCTATTTTCTGGCGTGATTCCTTTAAGAAGTTCTTTGAGCGTATATTCTTTCTGTTTTTTTAGTTTTTTCGGTTTTATAATCAATGATTGATTATGGCGACTAATCTCAATTCCCGACCCTCGTTCTAATTTAAGGTCTTGGATAAAATTCTTCGGAATACGCACGGCGTAGCTATTCCCCCATTTTTGCAATTTTGTTGTCATAATGAAAGTATACACATTGGATATACATCAGTCAATGTCAAAAATATAGGAAAAAATTTAGTGTTTTCAGCATATAGAATATTGAGGAAAGGAAAGTGATAGGCGCCTTTGATTCACTCTAATCATCACAGCGGTGGTCAAAGAACAATATTGGCCACTCAGTACCGGCATATACTACATATCTCGTAGCTTCAGCTGTTGATGTATCTCGTAATTCATCTTCCCATGTTGTGTAAGGCAATGTGTAGGGACCATTGTATTCATCTCCAAATAATACCTTGATTGGCACCTTCTCAGTCCAATGGTTGACAGTTATGTTATGATAAAAATCTGTGATTTTGTCATTTGAAAGAGCGCTGGAACGCACTTCTCCCACGGCGTAGACACACCACGGATCTCCGTGCGTAGATATGCCGCCAAGGTATATTTTTTTCTCTAAAAGCACCGAGTCTGCGGGATGGATAATGTTTTTTGCATAAAATTTTTTTTTCAAAATCCACATATTGAGATCATGGATCGGATTACCGAAAATAAATAAAATAAACGGCAAACTAAACAGAGTTAAAATAATTACGAACCCAATACATATGTTTCTAATCAACTTCATATTTTTTAAGCAAGCCACTTTTTGGCAAGTGGATAAAATTCTTCAGCTATTTGATCTCCGCGTTTATTAGATTCCGGATGCGCATGAGGGTTGCCATAACCTTTATGATACAGCGTGCCGATTATTTCAGGACGATGAGCGAGATCAATATATGAAGACCAAAAATCAATTATATATCGTATAAATGCCGCGGCAAAACGGATACTGTGCTTTGATTGGACCACATACTGGTAGAGATGACGACGATTTTCATTTGTGAGATTTCCTGAGAAAGGAATTTTTTTATCACTCGGGTGTGGATTGTACAATTCTTTTTTAATCAGATCATTCGCAGTTTCAATTTTAATCTGCGCTACGCCAACACTCGTATTTACCCCAACGATATCGGCGCCAATTTTCTCAACAATCGGCTCGAAAGGAAAGAGGCGCGCGATTTCATCAATAAGAATTGCTCCGAGAATATGTTGGTCAATTTTGAATTCTTGAGCAGCTTTCTTAATAGTGTTGCTATGACTTTCAAACACGCGTCGCACTACTTCTGTCGGGATGCGAAAACTACCGACTGGTTCAATAAATGACTTTGTGTTGATGATTGAAGCGAGATAGTGTATGACATGTGTTTGTATTGCCAATGTTGGCATAATAATCCCTTGCGTTATCTTGATGAGCTGAGGGCCAGTTATGGACAATGTATCAATGTTATTCTTTGCATTAGCGTCAGGATTTGAGCGAATATATGTTCCCGCAGCGCCAGAGACGAGATATATATTCTCAAATAACTTATTTTCAACAGCTTCAATAGCCTCATTGAAAGAGAAGACATCAAGTGTGTCAGTAATAAAAGCGATGCTTTTTCTTTTTGTATTCGTAATGACAAATAATATTTTCATATGTATTTAGAAATGTACATATATTATACAACCTATTTTCATAAAGTTGGATACGGTAAAAAATATAGTTGAAAAAAATTTAGTGTTTTCAATATATAGAACATTGAGCTTGAATCATTGTCAATTTTCGTGCTACAAATAGATTTATGAAAATTCATTTTGACCGGCAAGAAATGGAGGAAAATTTGCGCGATTTGGTTGATGATACGATGTATCGGCGAGGAGAAGTTTATTATCGCTACGGTAATGTGCAGTGGATTGATGCAAGTATTCCAAAGTCAATCGCCGAATCTGGTTGCATTGAGATTGAGGCGGGCGTTCTTGGAACGGAGGATTATTATGTAACATTGCTTTTTGACGCGAAAACTTTCCGTTTCAAAAGCGGAGAATGCGATTGTCCTTATGACGATTATTGCAAGCATATGGCGGCGACCGGTCTCAAATTTATAGATAAATTTCAGCTGTTCCTTGACCAAACCGATTTTGATGACACAGATGACAGCGCTGATGTGGCGGAAATTTTTGTCGCGTGGTTAAAAGGCAAGCCTAGCTCGATGAGAAAACCTAGGGAAATTTTTCCAATAAGCAGCGGTGGTGAAGGTGCTGGGGTTGGCAAACCGAGTGCGCCAACTCTTGAAACGACACTTCGCTCCATCGGCATAGACCCAAACACCCTTTCCCTTTCCGTCCTTGAAGAATTGCGAGGGAAAATGGGGTTTGCGGCAAAAATTCCCGCGACTGCTCCTGTGCTGACAGAAAAACAAAGACCGACTATAAAACCTTTCGCCGAGCGATACCACATCGTCATAAATATGAGTTATGGGAAAATTCACCCCGACATTGTTGAAACTCGCTCGACAAATTTTTACTATCGGATGAATAACGCGCAAGAAACAGCGTCGCGTTTGCTAAAAAAAGAAATGCAAAATCTTAAGGAAACGGAACGCAATTTGCTTATCTTTTTCCGCGATGAAGATTCTTGGAAAAAAGATTATGATCATGGCGAACTTTTTCTTCTTCTTAAGAATTCGGGGCTTGCCGTCTATTTTGAAAACAAAACAGAAAATAACAAGGCGCGCTTTGAAGAAAATCCGAAAAAAATCAACGCTGAAATTTTTAAACGGGAAAATAAGGTTTACTCTTACCAAGATTATCGCATTGAGACGGTCTTTGTTTTTCGCATTGACCGCAAACACACCTGCACAGCTCTTAAAAGCGATAAAGAAACTTTGTTTGTCGGGACAAAATATGCCGTCGTTTTGCGCGGTAAAAATATAGCTCTTTACCCTATCTCGCCGTTCATTCGTGAAATTTTAAAAAGAATCCTGAATAAGAGCGCTTACGATTATCGTTATTATGATTATGGAAAAACTGAAAAAGAACAACTAGAAATATTACGCGAAACGGAACTTACGGGTGAAGAAGCTATTCTCATCAATAATATTTTACCAGAGACAAGAATGTCTTTTGAAATTATCTCCGATCTTTCCCCCGATATTGAAATACGCGAATATAAAAACGCAAAACAAACGATAGTAATCGACTATGACAGAGAGAAAAATACACTCGATGCGCGAGCAGTAATTGATTACGGTTTGGAAAAAATCGATGTGTCAAAATCCGTCAGCGCTTCTCATCGAATGGGAAAAGTGTCTTTCGAACGGCAAATTTTCTTGCCGTATGTAAATCACATCATTCGAATTTCAGAAAAAACAATTTCCTTCGCGAAAATTGAGAGACAAAAAGAAATCGCTCTCTTCAAGAAATTTTACTATGACGAGAAATGCGGTTTCAATAAAAGCGCAAAGTGCCATCGCGAAGGAGAGAAACAAATCGCTAAATTCGCGTTCAGCGCATTTTCTGAAATTCAAAAACTGGGAATTCCGATTGAATTCACGAAAGACGAACTCCGAACTGCGACTGGAAGTTTTAAAGCGGATTTCGCCGTAGATATGGACGCGGAAATAGATTGGCTGGCTTTTGATGTGGCTTGTTATTGCGGAGAAGATAAAATTCTTCCGGAAGATCTTCGCGATTACATTCACAATAACCGAGAATTTCTGAAAATGGCGGACGGCACTCTCAAGAAAGTGACGAACCGCGAAGAGCTTGAACGGTTTGTCGCGATGCTGGACAGCTTCAACGCGCGCGAAAACGGAAGGTTTGAAGGGCGGGTGTATAACGCCCCGGAACTTGATAACATTTTCACTTCTTCCGATTACTACAACGCGAAACTGTCCGCCGGCTTTCAAAAATTTATAAAAGAAGCGAAAAGCGGACGACCCGTGAAAAGAGTCCGCATTCCAATAGCGCCGGCAAAAATCCTCCGCGATTATCAAAAAGACGCGGTGCATTGGTTTTATTTTCTCAGAAAATATCGCTTCGCCGGCATCTTGGCGGACGATATGGGTCTTGGGAAAACGCTTCAAGCTCTGACTCTCCTTCATATGAACAAGACCGCAGGGACTACTTCTCTTGTCGTATGTCCTAAAACGCTTCTCTCCGTTTGGCAAGATGAAGCGACTAAATTTTTCCCCGATATGAAAGTGATCATACTCGACGGATCACCGACCGAACGCGCCTTGAAAATCCGCGATATTCATAAATTTGATTTGGCGATCACCTCATACCCTACGCTTCAAAAAGACGAGGAGTTATACAAAGGTAAAAAGAAGCCTTTTTATTATCTGCTTCTTGACGAGGCGCAGAACATAAAAAATCATCAGACGAAAAATTCCCAATCAGTCAAAAAAATAGACGCGGAATACCGACTTGCGCTCACAGGCACGCCACTTGAAAACACGGTTGCCGAAATATGGTCCATATTTGAATTTCTTATGCCCGGATTTCTCGGGAACCATACTTCTTTCACTCGCGGATTTTTGAAACCGATAATGAAAGAAAATGACGGCGGCGCGCTGGCTCACTTGCGCCAAAAAGTCCAGTGCTTTATGCTCCGCCGCACCAAAGGTGAAGTGCTGAAAGAGCTTCCGGACAAAATCGAGCAGACGCGTTCTTGCAAAATGACGGATGCCCAAAATATGCTTTATCAAGAAATTCTCGCGCGGGTAAAAAAAGATATTTTTGACTCAGTCAAAGAAAAAGGATATGAAAAATCGCACATCCACATTCTCGCCGGACTTACAAAACTCCGCCAAGTCTGCAACCATCCCGTGCTTCTGCTGAAAGACAAAAATTACCGAAAATACGAGTCCGCGAAACTGGAGCTTTTTAACGAGCTTGTTCAAGAAATCGCCGCCGCCGGACGGAAAGTTCTAGTCTTCAGCCAATTCACGACTATGCTTGATATTTTGGCGGAGGAGTTGAAAAGCCGTGGCATAGGATACGCCTACCTCTCCGGCAAAACAAACAATCGGAAAGAAGTCGTCGCTTCTTTCAACGAAGACAAAACCAAGACTGTGTTTTTGATAAGTTTGAAAGCCGGAGGAACCGGGCTGACTCTGACGGCGGCGGACAATGTCATCATCTTTGACCCTTGGTGGAATCCGAGCGCGGAAAATCAAGCAATTGATCGAACGCATCGCATCGGGCAGAAAAACACCGTGAATGTGTATAAACTTATCACCGAAGGAACGATAGAAGAAAAAATTCTTGAGCTCCAAAAACGCAAGAAATTTCTCTTTGATTCGCTCGTCGGCAAATCCGGCGATCTCTTCAAAAAAATCACATGGGATGACATACGAGGATTGTTTTAGATTGGAAAAGCCTAATCGCTCAGCACCTACCCCCTCCTTGAACAAAAACTCTCCCATCGCCAATCCGAAGCGATTCATTTTGAGTGATGAAATCAAATACTTCCCTCTGTCATTCCCGCGAATGCGGGAATCTAGATTCTTCATTCATAGTTTGTTTTAGGTTTGTTTACGAGAAATAAAAATCGGGCCGTAAAATTCTACTTCCGTTTCCGCTCCTCTAAATTCAATGTCATCAATTTTTTCTTCCAAATTATCTTTAAATGATTCCATGAATTTTGCGCTTGGAAACTTAGTTTCCAAGTTGGTTGTTTATTTAATCGCTTTGTAAAAACGGAAACGGGAGAGGGAAACGGAATCAAATACCTTTTCTGTTTTGAATTAAAAGACAGACAAAAAGATTCCTTCCTGTCCATCTATTCCCATAAGCTATATAAACATCATATACCCCCGTAAAAATTCCCGCAAATTTTTTACAATCGCAACCTCGCGCAATCCTCCGCAATTTTAATCGAAACCGCGACTATTCGCCTATTCGCGCGAATTAGAGATTGGAATTGTTGAGGAACCACTTTTGCTTGACTTCAATACGGCACTTGCGTATAGTATAAGCACAAATGGCCTTCGGGCTCGGTTCGCCTCACGGCGAATCAGACAAAATCAAAAACGCCCCGATATCCATCGGGGCGTTTTTGATTTTAATAAATGAATCTTCGTCAGCCACTCCGAGTTTATCTATAAATCGTACAGAATGAATGTCTAATTATCGGTGCACGCACCAGGACTCGAACCTGGAAACCGCCGAGGTATAAGCTCGGAGCTCTACCAATTGAGCTATGCGTGCGGATTTTGCCGTGTAAATACATTAACACATTATCTTTTAGAATTCACTGTTGCAAGATATTTCATCGCCATATGAACATACTCCGCCAAATCTCTGTTATAAAATCTTATATTGCAAGTCCCGTGTCCAAAGCCGTTTTTGTATGTCAAACCGGAAAGTTTTGACTTTTTAACATAGGATTTCTTAAAGCAACTTGATGGCAATGCCAGAGTTTTTTTCCAAAAATTAATTTCTTTCTGGCAATTCATATCACTATAAAGATGCAAGGTGACCGTCACTTTTTTAAGATCAACTTTCATAGACCGCAACCATTTCAGGAAAAATATAAGCATTGACGGGTCGGTGTTTGAAAGACCAGTGGTTGTTTTTTCTGATTTTGAACCTTCTCCCCAATACAGAAAAATGCCGGCAATAAATAAATCCCGATTATTTAATCGCGCAATCTTTTTTGATACATTGCCATAAACTTTCTCTAACCTTTTTTGCCTATTTTCGGCTTTAGTGTTTCTACACCGTTCTATTTTGCGAGGATTCCAATCTCTCAATTCCCTTATTCTCTCTTCAGGCAAGGGATATGACGACAGCCAATTACTCAAGGTGCTTTTGCTCAAGCCCATCTTGTCTTTAATCTGGCTGTAGCTAAAACCTTTAAGCCGAAGTCTGATAGCTTTTTTTTTGTCTTTTCTCCGTGCCATAAATTGAACCTTAGTATTATTGTTAATTAAACTATAATACACTAGTTCACATATGCATACAATAATTTGCAGGTTATTTTTATGCCTCTTTCTCTACTTTACGAACTTTTCCTCCGAAGGAGGATCCGCCTTCGGTGGAATAAACTTTCAACTCAAATTACACCTGATGTTCAATGTCCATTTTCTTTTTGGGGATGATGCCGTGGGCGATGATTATTTTTTCAAATTCGTCTTTTTCAATCGTCTCTGTTTCAATCAATCTTTTGGCGACTGCGTCCAAAGCGGCGCGATTTTTCACGATTATTTCTTCTGATTTTTTGAAGGCATCGTTCATTATTTTGGAAACTTCATCGTCAATCATAGCGCCGACTTTTTCGGAATATTCTTTTTCCTCTAAACCTTTTCCATAAATAGATCTTCCTCCCGTACCCTCAAACGCCATCGGCCCCATTCTCTCCGACATTCCGTATTTCGTCACCATATCGCGCGCCAGAGCGGTCGCGACTTGCAAGTCGTTGGACGAACCTGTCGTCAAATCACCGAACATCATTTTTTCCGTCACATAACCGCCGAGAGATACGGCGATATCGTCAAGAAATTCTCGCTGTGATTGTAGTCTCTTGTCTTCAATCGGCAATTTCAAAGTGTAGCCGGCGGCGCGCCCGCGGGAAATTATGGAAACTTTGTGCACAGGATCGGAGTAAGGAAGGACAGAAGCGATGATGGCGTGCCCTCCTTCGTGATAAGCGGTGATTTCTTTTTCCCGTTTTGAGAGGATGTGACTTTTTCTTTCCGGACCGAGCATCACTTTTTCAATAGACCTTATGAGGTCATACTGCGATATTTTTTTCCTGTTTTCCCGAGCCGCGAGAATTGCCCCTTCGTTCATAAGTGAATATAAATCGGCTCCGGAAAACCCCGGCGTTCTTTCGGCAATCACCGGAAAATTCACATCTTCCGCGAACTGTTTGGCGCGGGCGTGAATTTTCAATATTTCTTCCCTATCGTTTCGGTCAGGCAAATCTATGGTCACTCTGCGGTCAAATCTTCCCGGGCGGAGAAGTGCCGAGTCCAAGACATCCGGCCTGTTGGTCGCCGCCATAACAATAACTTTTTCATTCGGCTCAAAGCCGTCCATCTCAACTAAAATCTGGTTCAAAGTTTGCTCCCTCTCATCGTTCCCTCCTCCAAGTCCGGCTCCGCGAACTCTGCCCACTGCGTCTATCTCGTCCACGAAGACAATCGCGGGAGCGGCTTGCTTCGCCATTTTGAATAAATCTCTGACGCGCGAAGCGCCGACGCCGACAAACATTTCCACGAATTCCGAACCGGAAATTGAGAAGAAAGCGACTCCGGCTTCCCCCGCCACCGCACGCGCGAGCAAAGTCTTCCCTGTGCCGGGCGCGCCCATAAGAAGAATCCCTTTCGGTATTCGCGCTCCGATTTCCAAAAACTTTTTCGGGTTCTTGAGGAAATCAACTATTTCCGAAAGTTCTTCTTTGGCTTCTTTAGCACCGGCAACATCGGCGAAAGTCACTTTCTGTTTTTTATCCGATGGCAAAATCATTCTTGCTTTGGATTGACCGAAAGTGAACGCCTGCATCCCCGCGCCTTTGACTTGTCTTGAAAGAAACCAAATGAATATGAAGATAAAAAGTATCGGGGCTAGAAACGGAGCGAGGTTGAGAAGCCAATATCCGACTCCGCTCGGATTTTTCACTTCAATTTTAACCGCGCTTATCTTTTCAGAAGGAACGCCGTAATTGACCAGAGTTTCAGACAGCGCCGTCCCCTCTTCTTTCTTGGCGGATTTTATTTCTTCCGAACCGACATATTTTATCTCTAAAATGTCTCCTTTTATAGAAATGCTCTCCACCTTGCCCGCGGAAATATCAGAAGCAATTTCAGAAATCGGCACTTCTTTTGACGGAGAAACATTCTCAGCGATGATTGAGTAAAGAGTGATAATAATCAAAAATATCACAATGGAACTTACCACATTGACGAAAAATGGCCTTTTGGGAGAAGGAGATTTTTTCCCGCCCCGCCCCTTCTTTTCCTGCCCCGGTTTCTTTACTTCTTTGTCCTTATTAAATAAATCCATAATTGATTGTTATTATACACAAATTTCCAAACTAAAAAAGGTTGCGGGGGCAGGTTTTAGGTTGTAGGTAGTAGGTTGTAGGGAAGAAAAAAGAAAAAACAAGTTTAAGTTTCTCTCTTACTTTGAATTATAAAACTCTCTTTTCTGTCATCCTCGCGAATGCGGGGATCCAGATTCTGGCGTCACCCAAAACCTAATCCCTACAACCTACCACCTACAAACTACAACCTAATCCCCCACAGCCTAATTCATATGTTAATATAATTAAATGCAAATCTTGATAAACAACAAAAAGGCTTATTTCAATTACGAAATTCTTGAAAAATATGTCGCGGGCATTGAGCTTTTCGGCTTTGAGGTAAAATCAATCAAGGCGGGACAAGGCTCTCTTGAAGGCGCTTATATCACAATAAGAGGAGGAGAGGCGTATCTTATAGGAGCGAACATTCCGGCTTTTCAAGCGAAAAACGCGCCTGAATCTTATGACCCGATAAGAAACAGGCGCATTCTTCTGACAAAAAAAGAAATCGGCGGACTCGCTTTGATTGAAGTTAAGAAAGGATTCGCGATGCCGGCTTTGGCAATGTATAACGCCGGCGGGAAAATAAAAATTGAAATCGGCGTAGGCCGCGGCAAGAAACAGTTTGATAAGAGAGAAAGTATAAAAAAGCGCGACACCGAACGGGAGATGAGGAGAGAGATGAAGGGATAAATTATTCCTTATACACATCATGATCACCAACAGCGAGGAGGACTGTTTCGGTTTTTGAGAGATACGTAAACACTATTCTTGTTTTGTAATTAATGGAAAAACTGTATCTTCCCGATAATATCCCTCGTAGTTTATGGACTTTCAATTGCTTGTGATTCTTCTCATCCTTGAATAATTCAATTTTCTCAAAAGACTCTTCTTGCAAAGCCGACTCAAGCTTTTTGAATTGCCTGATAAAAGTCGGTTTGAAATAAACTTTCATCTTTTAAATTTTTTCATTATCTCTCTCAAATCACCGCGCAGAATCGGTTCCCTCTCCGCTCTCAAAACATCCTGAACTGCTTCTTCTTCGGCAAGAAAAATCAGCGCCTTGCGCATAACTTCGGCTTTGTTGGGAGCGTATCCTTTTTTTACAAAAGAATTTACGATTTCTTCCAAATCTTTATTTAACGGGACGGATAATGTGCTCATAAGTTTTATTATTTATTTTATTAATGACACTATATTATCATATTAAAATATAATATCAACATTTCAGGATATGCACTTTGGATTACGGAACCCTCATTTCCCGTCTTTGCGAGCCGGTATTCCGGCGCGGCAATCCAGAGTTTGTCGCGCATAATCATAGATTGCCACCGGCGTTTATTTCGCAATTCAAAGATATGCAGTAAACCGTTATCACTGTGGTAGTGATAACGGCTTTTAAATAAGGTCATTGTTTCTCTCCTTTTCCTTTTGTAATTCCACAAGGCGGTCAAAACAAGCGCATTTTTCGTCCGAAATATTCTCTTTTAGATGCTTTCTTATCTTTGCCAAAACAACCTCGCTTCTCAATTTTCCAACGCAGAAATCCGGTAAATACTTCAGCATCTGCTCGCACGAAAAACTCAATGGGCTTTTGTCCTTTTTGCCATTGGTTTTGTCATTCATTTTTTGTTTCATATTTATCTTCCTTAAAGAAATTACCAAAGAACAAAATTACTCTCATAAAACACTGCCATAATCAAACTTGTTTGGCAGGTTCAATTTTGTTTCCAAATGTTCAGCGACAAGTATTTTCCACAACTTGTAAGACGGCGCGCCGTTAATCTCAATAAGTTTTTCACCCCCGATATTATACGGCACATATATATAAACTCCCTTAACATCATACCCTTTGTCTTGAAAAAGTTTCCTGTTGTTCTCAACATATCTCGAACAACCCTTTGAAAAATTCAAGTAATCTTTGTTCATTCCTGCGTTCTCGTTCCCGAATTCAAATCTTGGAATGACCTTGATCAATTCTTTTTCATTTTTATGATTGCCTTTGTCGCTTTCACCGCGCAAATCTTTTTTGATGATTTTTTCAATCAGCTCCTTGTCTGTCTTCACTTGTATCAGAAAAAACTTTTTATTTTGTCCGTCAACGGCGGTCATATCTACGGAGCATTCCACATCCTCCTTCGGCTCTGAGTAAGAGATTTTCAATCCGTATTTTTCTTGCAAAAGATTCTGCAAAGCCAGCGGAGCCATAATTCCCGCTCTATATTCATTCGCGCTTTTTTTATCGCCTTCATAGTCAAAAAGGGCGTCGTATTCATCCCAAAACATTTTCAGTTCTTCGGGATTATTTTTAATTTTATTTATAAAAGAAATTATTTCCTGTTGCCACTCCGAATCTTCAATCTTGAATTCTTTGCTCCTGCTTCCGACCATATCTTCAATCAAGCCTCTGACAATCATCTCTTCAATCTCGAAAAATGATTTCGCCAACAATCTTCTTTTTTCATTTCCTATCTTTGTTAAAAAATTTTCTTTTTTGTTTCTTATCATCTCCAGATAATTCGTCAAATAAGAGATGTTGGTATTATTTTTATTTCTTTCTTCCGATAAAATTTCATCTTCAACCGCGAAAATAAAATCTTCGGGAGGAATATTGTCCATTTCCGAATTAACGCCGGATAGTTCATTCTGAGCGGGCGGTTCTTCCATTGTCGCCACGCCCGCTTGATTGTTTAACTCATATTTATTCATTGTCTTACATAATATCAGAAACTGAAATTACCGCCAATCGATCACCACCCTCTGATTGACAACAGGTTATGGTTTGTGGTAGCGTGCTCAGCATGGGGATGATCGGCCTAGACAAGAGACAACCTCATATATGCGCGAAATGGAGCACTCCAACTATCTCCTTAATCCGTTGGAAAAAATAATTGCTAACAATTTCGTTGCAATGGCAAAGAAAATAGTTTCTCCATTTTATGGAGCAAACGACTTTGCTTTCGCTTACGCTAAAGCCTAAGCGGCATCGCTTCACCCGACTTCCGATAAAGTGAACGCGGTGTAATATTTTCGGGATAGATTATTGGATTTGACCCGGCCAATAGTCGAAACTTAGGGAATCGGCCGGCAAGCATTTGGTCTGTTTCAGAACTTGCTCGGCTTAAACACAAAAAGCAGACTACATTTCGTAGACACATATAGAGCGCCTTTTGCACGCGGGTTCGATTCCCGCCATCTCCACTTGTTTAAAAATGAGCACCATCTTCGGTGCCATTTTTATTAAGTGGAGATGAGTCCCGATGGGTATCGGGACGTGCGGGAATCGAAGCCTCTTTGAGCATCCTCGATGAGCCTTCAGAGGCGAAATCGGGATCCAAAGAGGATACTGTTCCTGTAAGGAAAGATACTCCCGCCATCTCCACCAAATTCAGCTCAAAAACCGCCAGTCTTCTGGTGGTTTTTGATTTGCTGGATTTAGGTGGAGATGAGTGAGCAAACTGCTTTGCTCGCGGGCGGGAATCGAAGGTCGGAGCATGTTCCGAGTCCGCGAGGAACAGCGAGACGGGGTCGCGAAAATCCCGTTGCGGGATTATTTGTGACCGATTCCATTCCCGCCATCTCCACCACTTCCCCCTCACCAATTTTGAGTTTTAGAAAATTCTAGAGTTCAAAATTGGTGAGGGGCTTCGCGGCGCGCGCACTTTGTATACACACAAGATGATTAGCGTAGAAAATATTTTAAAGTTATCACAGAGAAGTGGTAGGACCCCGCGGAGCGTAATCGCGGAGTGGGGGGGGTGGAATTAAAGCCCCAAATCTCTCTTTTTCTCCTCAAACTCTTTCTTGTCTATCTCTCCTTTGGCGTAGCGTTCTTTGAGAATATCCAAGGCTTTTGACTTTTCATCCGTCTTTCTGCCGGCAACCTCTCTCACAATCCAGACTATAAACACAATGAAAGCCACCCAAAAAATTATCATCCAAAATCCGCCGAATATACTCATTCCATACATTTGATTATAATAAGGCATAATATTTATTTAAATAACTTATAACAGCCGATTGGACTAATTGTCACCTAATCTCCTTACTTAATTTCCTTTGAATTACGAAACTCTCATTTTCCGTCATTGCGAGTCGGTACTCCGACGTGGCAATCCAGAGCTTGTCGCGCGTAATCACTGGATTGCTTCGTGCCTCGCAATGACGATATAAAAATATATACGGTTTCATAATTCAAAGTAATTTCACCTTAATTTTATACTTCCTTGTCAAATCGTGTCAATCGCCTTCTCCCAATTCTGTGGAAGTCTGACTTCCACAGAGTTGAAATTGTAATGTTATTTGTTGGAATTTTTTAATTTTGCCAGCTTAATGCCGGCCCAAAGCCACAATCCGCCCAAAAGATAACCCGCCATAACATCGCTTAAATAATGAACACCGAGATAAAGCCGGCTGAATCCTATTAAAATAATCAGAATGAACAAACAGGAGGAACCGAAAAATTTGAATGTCCTATTTTTGCCCGATTGAAAAATTAAATAAATAATAAATCCGTAAAAAGCCGCGGACAAGACGGCGTGCGCGCTGGGAAAAGAAAAAAGCGTTTCCTCCACGATTCCGCCCAAAGGGCGCGGTCTTTGAATGGTTGATTTTAAAATATACACTGACAATATACTGCCCACGAGCATAATCCACAGCATAAAAATATGGCCTTTTCTTCTCTTGATTATAAGAAATATAGTGACTATCGCGGCAATAAATAGAACAACATCGCCCGCTCCGAAATATGAAATTAAAATAAAAAATTTATTCAGCAAAGGCGTCCTTATTGAATCAAAGAAATTTATCGTTTTTTCGTCAAGGTAATTGATGATTTGCATATAAATATTATACAGGAAAATTGCAAACAATTAAAAAATCCCCGACTGCGAACCTTTAACAGGTCACGGTCGGGGATTTTCGAGAACAAAACTCAATAAAAATCTTTGATGCCTGTCAGCTCAATTGATTGAGTTTGTCGATTTGACTCGACAATATCTGTCGCTTCAGCAATGTTTCTCATTACTGCCGAATTCTCCTCCCTCAACCTTGTTTGCATCTCTTGATCTGACTCAATTTTTTCTGCAACTGTCGTCGCCTCTTTCTTAATTAATCCAACCATAACCATACCTCCTAAAAAATTATGAAATGATTAACCGGCAACCCGATTATCTTATTTTTGTTTTGTTGCATTTGAGAAGTTCTTTTTCTAAGCCAAAACAGTATCACGCTAATAACTTGCTTGCAAGTCAACATTGTCTTCCCTGTGAGGAGTCTTCCCTATCTCAAAGCCCAAGGTTTTCAGCGCTTCCGTGGTGCTGTTGAACACAAGTCCCGCCTGCTTCATATCTGAAAACCAATCTTCTCTGTCTAGCATCGGAATTATGAACGGACCGGCGCTTGTGATGATGACTTTCTTGCCTTTCGCTTTCATCGTTTCAATTATTTCTTTGAGCGAATCCAAGCCGTCCACATCAATATAAAAAAGATTCCTGAAATTCAGCGCTACCGTATGAGCGCCGTTTATCTTGCTCAAATTTTCCAAATGAGATTGCGAATTGATGTAATTCATCTGACCGGCAAATCTGTAAACTATGACATCGCCCCCATGCTTTTCTATTTCATTAAATTTCACCGTTTGAATTTTAGCAATCATCTTTCTGTCTTTATTGATTATTATTTCGCTCTGCGCTTTTGAAAAGTGATTGACGAATATGAGAAGCGAGATTACCGACCCGACTAGAATTCCGACGATAGGATCTTGAATCACGGTAATCAGCGCGACTACTATGGAAAGGCCGAAAGCCGACTTGTTGTGAATATAAATATGTTTGAAATGTTCCGCCTCAACCATCCGGAAAGCCACATAGACGAGTATGGAAGCCACCACTGCCATCGGAAGATATTTGAAATAGGAAATGAAAATGACCGAAACTATGGCTATCATAATACTGCTCACGGCCGCCGATAGCTTGCTCGTCGCTCCGCTTTTGACATTGAGCGATGTGCGGGCTAGCGCGGCGGTCGCCGGTATGCCTCCGAAGATTCCCGACGCGATATTGGCAAAGCCGAGCCCCATCATTTCCTTCCTGTGGCTTGATTTCGTCTTAGTCATACCATCGGCGATTTTCGCCGATATAAGCGTCTCCAATATGGCAACCACGGAGATGGCAAGAGAAGCCTTGAACAGGTTAGTATCCAAAAAATTAAAAGACAGGCTCGGCATTTGAAATATTTTTGAGCCGATTATGTCTCCGAATTTTGAATGGAGCGTTTGAAATTTAGCTCCGATAATCCCTGCCTCTGATAGATAACCTAGAAATATTCCGATAGGCGCGACTATGATAGGGCCGGGGATTTTGGGAATCAATTTCAAAAAAACAAAAAGAATAGCCAATGTACCGAAAAACAAAACAGCTGTTCCTCCGTCAAACTGACCTATGTGAGCGAATGATTCCATCACATTCTTGATAAATTTTTCGTGCTGGACAAGACCTTGAAGACCGAGGGCGGAATTGAGCTGATTAAGCCCGATAATAAAAGCGACACCCAAAGTGAAACCGTGAATGACGCTTGAAGGGATTAGGATAATGTATCTTTCAAAATGAAGGATAAAGAAAATAAGTATTATTATTCCGCTCATTATCGCGAGTGCGGGAAGCGAAGCGACTCCGTAAGTTATGGCAAACATCGCCAATATTCCCGAAAGCGCCCCTGTCGGACCGACAATATTATAATTGCTTCCGCCCAAAATTGACGCGATAAGTCCTGCCCAAAAAGCCGTGATTATTCCCATAATCGGAGTAGAGTTGGCGGCAACCGCCAAAGAAATTGACAAAGGTATTGAAACGAGAGAAACGGTTATTCCAGATTTCCAGTTTCTCTTTATGTTGCCCAGAAAAGAGGTCCTTGCGTTTTTCATATTTTAAATTTTCGCGTTTTTACGGTTTTGTTGTTTTGCTGACTGATAAATTTAAGAATCTGTCTTACCTAAAATTAAAAAAACAAAAAATTATGGTCTGGTTGAGCAAAAACATTAAAAAAAACAAATAGCTTTTGCGACCCGAGGACCTAATTTTTTGTTTTTTTAATTTTAGGTATCTTAAGTTTTTTTCACAAACACAAGAAAAGATAATATACCTATAAGGATATTTTTTCAATAGACCCCAAACTTGATTTAAAGCTTTGAATTTCGAAACCGCCTTTTTCTGTCATTGTTTTCCCGTCTTTGTGAGTCGGTATTCCGACGTGGCAATCCGGTTATCGCGTATAATCACTGGATTGCTTCGTGCCTCGCAATGACGATATAAGAATATATACAGTTTCATAATTCAAAGTTTAAATCTGAAATAAACCTGATATGGAAATAAAAAACATTAACGATGAAATTGCCATAAGTATTATCAATGAAATGCATAGATTTTTAATCAGTGTCCATTTTTCATCCCAAAATTTTAACCATTCAATATAAATAAAAGACAATGGAATCATAATCGGCAAGATAAATCTAAAATCATTATTGCAGGCGTAAGGAGCTCTTATCCTATAAAATATCAGTACCGCTAGCGGTATAAACAACGAAAACAAGATAAATAACGGCAAAGCGGCGTTGCCGTTATCCTTGAACAAATAAAATAGGTTTTTAAAAAGCAAAAAAATTGCCCCCAAAATAACGGTAAAAAATAAAACCAAAGCCAGTCCGTTTATATAGGTGGCCCATGGCCACGGTGAACCCTTTTTGTCGTAACTATCAGTGTCAAATTCTCCAAACAGAGAAGTTTTAAGCAAGTAATTCCAAAAATACTGCCTCCCCCCACCGTCTGTCCAAGGAGAGGTGAAAACTTTTCTATTAAACATCCCGACATCAAACCGAAGATAATTTGAAATATTATTGCCGACTTTTAAGGCGCCGTTCAAAGAATCGTTTTTTACCGTTCTTTCAAAAAAACTTCTGCTTTGCGCCGGCTCTCCAATTTTTTCAAAATGAAAGAAATTTTTATAAGAAATGACCGATAATCCCAAAGCAGTAATCAAAGAAAACATTATGATTTCTTTTTTATAAGAAATAACCGAAGAAAAAACTTTCGGGAAAAACTTTTTCTTTTCATTTATTTCTAACATCACCTTAAGCAAAAGCGCCACTCCCGTCAAAACAACCAGAATTAACCCGCTTGTTTTAGTCAAAAGAGACAACAAAACGACAACGGAGGCGATATAAAAATTTTTTTGCTTTCCTTCCTTAATCCAGTTCACTAAAAAATAAAAACAGGTCGCCCATAAAGCGTAAAACAACGAGTCATTGCTTATTCTTATTGAATTGATAATGCCCCCGGGCCAAAAAAACAAAATCAGAGTCGCCACTCTTAAATATGTTTTTTCTTTAATTATCAATTTT
>Ga0209211_10001592_pt1 | contig 42453 bp, 39 predicted proteins | sample RifGroA2_FD_183992 | JGI IMG/M metagenome (GOLD analysis project Ga0209211, IMG submission 183992) | Groundwater microbial communities from Rifle, Colorado, USA - Groundwater A2 (SPAdes) (version 2) | ecosystem: Environmental > Aquatic > Deep subsurface > Groundwater | place: Rifle, Colorado...
ATATTGATAAATAAGAGGCGAAAGTCACACCTGGGCTCATGGCATATATTTCTATAGCGGTTATCTATGCTCTCTCTTCGACGCTGAAAAACGACGCCCAGGTTACGGATTCTTTCACATCTCTCTTCCAATGAAAGTGAGAACTCCGGCAAAGTCAAGGAGAGCCGGGCCGCTTCGGAAATAGCTCTTTTCCCTCTCCAGGATCTCTTGAGTTCTTTCACTAAGGGCGTAAACAGCGTCCTTACCATAGCTTGAAGTTCTAAGGTCGTTTTGCCGGAAAGATCGGGACAGGGAGCATGGAATGTGCGGTGTATAGCGACGATGGCATCCCGGTAGATAACGGGATGAGCCCGAATGATCTGTTCCCACTTTCTGCACACAAGAGAAAGAGCAGCGGGATTTTCGACTAAGCGAAAGATCTTGATCAAAAGCTCAGGTGGAAGAGCATTCACGTGAAGGCTTTGGCTTGGCGCAGGACCTCTTTGTTCCTTTGCCAGCTGGTCAGCTAAAAGAGGAGTGCTCTCTATCGCTTTCATCTTTTTAAATCCAAGGCTAACACTCAGGCAGGTTTAAGGGAACAAAAAGGGCAAGCCCCCCTTCGGAGGTTTCCTTGTAGGCGCTCTTCATGTCTTCTCCCGTGTGACGCATTGCCTGGATCACCTGGTCCAAGCTCACACGATGGTTCCCCTCGCCCCTTAAGGCAAGACGGGAGGCGTTGATCGCCTTAACCGCCCCCATCGTATTGCGTTCGATGCAGGGAATTTGGACAAGGCCGTTGACGGGATCGCAGGTCAATCCCAAATTGTGCTCCATGCCGATCTCTGCGGCATTTTCTATCTCTGCATTACTTCCTTCCAAGGCAGCCGTCAGACCGCCCGCCGCCATCGAACAGGCAACGCCAATCTCTCCCTGGCAGCCCATCTCGGCAGCGGAGATCGAAGCTCTCGCCTTGTACAACATGCCGATAGCGGCTGCAGTCAGAAAGAATTTTACAATCCCCTCATTGGACGGGTTTGGAGTAAACCTGTGATAGTAGTGCAATACGGAGGGAATGACGCCTGCCGCTCCGTTGGTGGGGGCTGTGACAACGCGTCCCCCTGCGGCATTCTCTTCATTCACTGCCAGCGCAAAGAGAGAGACCCAATCAAAAAGAAGAGCGGGATCCTCTTTTGGATCAGGGCACTTTAAAAGCTCGCGATAGATCTTGGCGGCACGCCGCTCGACTCTCAGCCCTCCCGGCAGAACGCCTGTTTGATGAAGCCCCCGTTTCACACACCCCTGCATCACCTTCCACAAATTGTAGATCCCCTCCTTGACGCCCTCTTCGCTCCGCCAGCTCTTCTCATTTTCCAAGATGATTTCAAAGAGAGCTCTTTTCTCCCTTCTGCAATGCTCTAAGAGTTCGGCCGCGGTCTCAAAGGGAAAAGGAACGGCCTTTCCCGCTTCCGCCAACGCGGGATCGTGTATCTTTTCGTGTTCGACGATAAAACCGCCCCCCGTCGAGTAATAGATCTGCGAAAGAAGCTCATTTTTTTGAAAATCCCTTGCTACAAAACGCATGGCATTGGAATGGAAGGGAAGCCTTTTGCCCTTATTAAAGATGAGGTGTTCATCGGAACTAAAGGAGATCGGATGGCATCCCAAGAGATTCAAGACACCGGTATGGGCAATGTAGGATAGCATCCCGGGAATAGAGGCGGGGTCAACCCCTTCGGGCGTGTGGCCCTCAAGCCCCAGAAGAAGCGCCTTATCGATCCCGTGTCCAATCCCCGTCATCGCTAAAGAGCCAAAGAGATCAATCGTCACCGAGGCCGATAGCTTCAGCTGTCTCCTTTCTTTTAGCTTCAAGCTAAAACGGCGCGCAGCGCGCATCGGGCCCACCGTATGGGAGCTGGATGGCCCGATACCAACGGAAAAAAGATCAAAAAGCGACACAGTCATAAGCACTTACAAAAAAAATCCTCTCTTGCCCCTTGGAATCCCGGGAAGAGAGATTCATTTTAACTCGACTGTGCACCTTTTTGGATAGCAGATTCTATACCGAAATGACTTCAAAATTTGGTTTTGGGGCGCGCCAAAGCCCCTGAAATCAACGATCGTAAAGTGGTCTGTATTGCATTAATACAGACCACTTTACGATCGTTGATTTGAGGAAGCTTTCGCTGAGCCCCAAAACCAAATTTTGAAGTCATTTCGGTATAACTCAAATCACGTTTTGGCGTAACGCATGTGCAACAAGCTGGCAGGACGTGTTTAAAAATTTATTACTAATGCATAATGGTCTTTGTAATAACATGTTACAATTAATTAAATCTGAAGTATAATTGCTATTATTGTAATCACTTATAAAATTATGAGCATTCATTTCGATGACGCCGTCTCCCAACTCTCTCCAGCTTATTCCTTTAGAATCAATCGCCTCTTGAATCGCCGTTGGCCGGAAGAGGGTCATGGCGGCTCGCTTCAGTGGGTTTTTGAAGAAATCACAACCGGTTTTTCTCATCAAAGCGCTCTTTTGTCCCAAAAGCGAACGATTTCTGTGCTGACCTATGTATTATCAGATGGGCTGGGCGACTGGTATCACGGGATGACAGCCGTCAACATCATTGCCCAAGCCCTCCCCCACTGGAACGTGCAATTCGTCGTCCAGCTCTCGATAAAACATAAAAATCAAGAGAGTTTATCCTTCCCAAATGGCTGTGAGACATTTCTCTTTTATGACGATAGGCAAGAACCGGTCTCACCGGCTTTCTATCGCGCCTTACAGCAACTAAGAGAATCCGATGTCATCCTAGAGACTCCCGTCCCTTTTTTCGGCGGTCTGACCGGACAAAAAAGTCTTCTGGTCTCTAATTCCAAAGGGCTGATGAAAAAAGTCATTCTCATGGAAGAGTACGACGACATGTCTCCCTTGGGTAAAAGCATGGGAGTCGGCCTCTACAGTCACGGAATTGCACTCTCACCCTTCACAGGAGAAAGAGGATTTGAGTATTTAGAAAACAAGGGACTTAAAAGATTTCTTTTGGACGGGGCCAAAAAGAACTCACATCACTTTTGCTACGGCTATCTTCCCAAACAGGAGAAAGAGAAAACGGATGAGAGGCATATGCTGGCCTTCATCACTGCCACTTTAGCGCTCTTCGAAGAGAGCGGGAAAGAATGGATCGATCTCGTCGGCCCTTTCGACTCTGAAGAGATCCAAATAAATTCTTATTTATTGGAGTTTTTAAAAACAAAAGACGTGCAAGAACTGCAGTGCATCAATAAAGACCCTCAAAGACCCGGATGGATAACGACTTCCATCCCTTTTGAAAAAGAAGGCAGAAAGATCCGACTCATCAACCCCTTCCCTATTTCCCATCACGATGCCCGTCTTTTAACCGCTTTAAGCGAAAATGTCGTGGGGTGCACGGGGGACATGTCTCTCTCCGAGGCGCTCTCGGAAGGCCTTCTCCCTTTTTACCAAATCCGTTCGCATAAAGAGTCCTTTTTCCGATCGCTTCACGATCTTGCCGCCGAGACCTTCTCCGGCGATTCTAACCATCTGGTTGCCTACCTCTCAGCCCTGATCAACTGGAATCCCCTGGCTCCAGGAGATGACTATTTGCACGCGGGCGCTAAATTGGGAAGACTCCTTCGCCATCCTGAAACCCAGGCTCAGATGCGCACCTTCAGCGCTCTGATTAAAACACACTACCCCTATCAAGAAATTTTAATCGGATTGATTGCCGGCAAACTCTTTCAACTCTCTTCTTATTCTGCAATCAAACAGATCTATGAACAGTTCTCCTCTTGTGAAATCGATGAAAAAACGACGGTCCAAGCTCTGAAAACTGCGATGGGCCTCTCCCGCAATCCGTCTTGAGCTAATATTTTTTTTTCACTGGAGATGGTAGAGATCTATTGATATAATGACGCTAGCATGGAACCAAAATATATATTTATTACAGGCGGCGTGGTCTCCTCCTTAGGAAAAGGGATCACCTCGGCATCGATTGCTCTTCTTTTAGAAACTCGCGGCCTCAAAGTCGCCATGCTCAAGCTCGACCCTTACTTAAACGTCGATCCCGGAACAATGAACCCCTTCCAGCACGGAGAGGTCTACGTCACCGACGACGGCGCCGAGACCGATCTTGACCTCGGCCACTACTTCCGCTTTACAAACGCCTCTTTAACCCGCTCTTCCAATGCAACCTCCGGTCAAATCTATGAAACGGTCATCAAAGGAGAGCGGCGCGGAGACTATCTCGGACAGACGGTGCAGGTCATCCCGCATGTTACCGAAGAGATCAAGAGACGGATCATCGACTGCACCTATGCACAGGAAAAGACGGATGTCGTCTTGGTCGAAATCGGAGGAACGGTCGGCGATATCGAATCTCAGCCTTTCTTGGAGGCGATTCGACAATTCCGCCACGATCACCGCGGAAAATGCATCAACATCCATCTAACCTACGTCCCTTTTCTCAAAGCGGCCGGAGAGGTCAAGACAAAACCTTCCCAGCATTCGGTGCAGATCCTGCGCGAAATCGGGATCATGCCCGATATCCTCATCTGCCGCTGTGAAGAGCCCCTGTCCGAAGAGATAAAAGAGAAGCTCTCGCTTTTTTGCAGCGTCGAGAAAGAGGCTGTCATTGACGAGGTCGACGTCGCTCACAGCATCTACGAAGTGCCTCTGACGTTAAAGGATCAAGGGCTGGACGACAAAATCTCTTCTTTCCTAAATCTTCCGCAAAAAAAGGTAGATCTCTCTTCATGGAAAGAGATGCTCTCGCGGATGCTCAATCCCAAACATCAAGTCGTGATTGGAATTGTGGGAAAATACATGCAACATCAAGACGCCTACAAGTCGGTCTTTGAGGCGCTTGAGCACGCAGCCGTTGCCAGGGATGCAAAGCTCGTGATCCGCCGCTTTGAGTCCGAAATCCTCGACAAGGAGCCGATCGATCGGATTCTCGAAGGATGCGATGCCTGCCTCGTCCCCGGAGGATTTGGAAGTAGAGGATGGCAAGGCATGATCCTCACGGCAAAATATTGCAGGGAAAAGTCTATTCCCTATTTCGGCCTCTGTCTCGGCATGCAAGTGATGTGCGTCGATTTTGCCCGCCATGTCCTCGGCCTCAGCCGCGCGAATTCCACAGAGATGGACTCCCGCACGCCCGATCCTGTCATCTCTCTTCTTTCGGAGCAGCAAGGAGTGGACGAGATGGGAGGAAGCATGCGCCTGGGGGCTTACCCGTGCCTGCTACAGGAAGGGTCGATCGCCGCAGAAGCGTACAAAACCTTAACCATTTCCGAGAGGCACCGCCACCGCTACGAGTTTAACAATTGCTACAAAGAGGCGTTTGAAAGTCGGGGCCTTAAGATCTCCGGAACCTTGGACGGAGGAGCTCTATGTGAAATCGCCGAGCTCGCCCATCATCCCTGGATGGTCGGCGTGCAGTTCCACCCCGAGTTCAAATCCAAGCCGACCGCTCCCCACCCGCTCTTTTTGGACTTCATTGACGCCGCTCTCAAATGCAAAGAGAAAGCCTCTCTATGTCCCTAAGGATCCTTGCTCTCGATTTTGGAAAAAAACGCATCGGCGCCGCCCTCTCCGATCCCACGCATACGCTTGCTACCCCCTGGCTTGTGTTGGAGTGCCGCCGCTCTTTAAAGGAGAGCGTCCTTCTTCTCAAAGAGAAGCTTGCAGGGACGCCTTTGAAAGCCATTGTCTTAGGCCTTCCGCTCCATCCTTCGGGACAAGAGAGCGAACTCTCCACTCTTGCACGGCAATTTGCCGCCCATCTCCAAGAGCACTTCTCTCTTCCCGTCATCCTCTGGGATGAGCGGCTCACCACCGCACAGGCGGAGCGCACCCTTAAAGAGGCTAACATCTGCCGCAAAAAGAGAGCGCAGCTTTCAGATAAAGTGGCGGCAGCCGTCATCTTGCAAAACTATCTCGACGCGCAAAAGTACAGATAAGCTCGACTTTGTACGTTTTTTGACAGCCGGATTTCGAGGAGGCGGCTTTCAGGTTGTAATTAATTTCGAAGGATGGGTTAAAGCTTCCATATAACATGGGAGTGTATTACTCGCTTTTCTCACGCTTCGTCCATTTTTTGTGAAAAATGACAAAAAAATTGACATATTTTTGCGAAAATATCACGTTTTTTGAACATATTATGGAATAATAATGGATAAAACGGCAACATAGGCTTATGGAAAGAGAGTTTTATCAAAAGTTACTTCAATGGAAAGGCTCAAATTTACGTAAACCATTGGTATTAAGGGGAGCTCGCCAAGTAGGCAAAACTTATATTTTGACCGAATTTGCAAAGCGAGAATATGAGGATCATGTCTATATCAATTTTGATGAAACCCCTCACTTCGCAAGTTTTTTTAATGAAGATTTAGATCCCGACAGAATTATCAAGGAACTCAACATCTATTTCAAAAAAAAGATTCATCCTGGTTCTACACTAATCGTATTAGACGAGATTCAGGAATGTCCTCAAGCTTTAGCTTGCCTGAAATATTTTTGTGAAAAAAAGAATGAGTATCATTTGGCTACAGCCGGTTCTTTACTTGGAGTAAAGTTGACGAAGGGATTTCCTGTTGGTAAAGTGAACTTTCTCGATCTTGCCCCATTGAATTTTTTTGAATTTTTGACTGCAATCGGCGAGCCGGAGTTAGCTGTAATGCTCGAAGAAATGGATCATCCAAAACCGATCTCGGAGATATTTCATAACAAATTAATCTCCCTTCTAAAATATTACTTTATTATAGGGGGTATGCCGGAAGCTGTTGCTACCTATTTGAAAACAGAAAATCTTGAGCAAGTCAGAGTGGTACAAAAAGAAATTCTGGACGCCTATATATTAGATTTTGCAAAACATGCGCCAAAAGATGAGGTAATGAAAATTATGGCTATCTGGGATTCTGTCCCTAGTCAATTGGCTAAAGAGAATAAAAAGTTCATTTTTTCGGCAATTCGCAAAAGCGCTAGGGCTAGGGAATTTGAAACATCCTTACAGTGGCTAAAGAGTGCAGGACTCATCATCAAGGCTAATCATATTTCGACTCCCAAGCTACCCTTAGATGCTTATGCGGATAAGCAAGCATTTAAGGTGTTTTTACTGGATGTAGGCTTGCTTGGGACAATGAGTAAACTGGATCCTAGAATTATTTTAGAAGGCGATCAACTTTTTCAGGAATTCAAAGGGGCTTTAGCTGAAAATTTTGTAGCAATAGAGCTTCATGATAAGCATTTTGATGAACTCTATTATTGGACAAGTGAGGGGATTGCAGAAGTAGATTTTGTAATTTCCACAGAACATCATATTTTCCCTCTTGAGGTAAAGGCCGGTTTCTCTAAAAAAAAGAAAAGTCTTACAGTATATGATGAGAAATTTTCAAAAGAAGAAAACGCTCCTTTAGTATTGTCTAGAGCCTCCTTAAGAAATTTTACTCTTGATGGAAAGCTTGTTAATTATCCTTTATACGCAATCAGTCTTTTCCCTCGCTTTCGCCTAAAGATTACAGAATGAAAGGAGTGAGTGGAGAATGATGGGTGAGTTTAACAAACATCACAAAAGTTCCGTCGGGTCCAAAAAGTTGCAAAGTCGAGATAAGCTCTACTCTCCTGCCTTTTTATACGCAAATGAATATCGCCTCCTATTGCATGGAGAGATCAAAAAGTGATATACAAAGAGGCATGACAGCCTCTCATCCCTTGCAAGAGCCGGGCATTTCCAGCCGGATCACCAGTCCTTGTATCCTGATCATTTTTGGAGCGACGGGCGATCTGACGGCGCGTAAGATCATGCCCGCCCTCTACAACCTGGTGCGCGAAGGGCAGCTCCCCGCCCAGTTTGCCTCTGTCGCCTTTGCGCGCCGCGATAAGAACTCAGAGCAGTTCCGCTGTGAAATGAAGGAGAAGATCACTGCCTTTTCCCGTTCAGGACCCCTAGAAGAAGAGGTCTGGAATACTTTTAAAGAACAGATCTTCTATCACCGGGCGGAATTTCACGACGATGCGGGCTATGAAAGCCTAAAGCGCCTGCTCAATGAACTCGACGCAAAACTGGGAACTCGGGGAAATCGGCTCTTTTACCTCTCGACGCAGCCGGCCTTTTTTTCTCTGATTTGCAAAAAGCTCCATCAACATCAGCTTCTTTACGATGAAGCCAAGATCAAACATCGCTTCTCGCGCGTCATCATTGAAAAGCCCTTTGGCCATGACTTGGCCTCGGCTTTAGCACTGCAGCAAGAGCTCAGAAAATTTCTTGTGGAAAATCAGATCTTCCGGATCGACCACTATCTGGGCAAAGAGACGGTGCAAAATATCCTCGTCTTCCGATTTGCCAATACCATCTTTGAACACCTCTGGAACAAGCGCTATGTCGACCATGTTCAAATCACCGTGGCAGAAGACATGGGAGTAGGAACGCGGGGACGCTTTTATGAAGAGGAGGGGCTCTGCCGCGACATCCTTCAAAACCACATGATGCAGCTGCTCGCCCTGATTGCCATGGACCCGCCGGTTGATCTTTCCTCAGATGCCATCCACAACGAAAAGGTCAAGATTTTAGAAGCGCTGCACTTCTGCCCTGCAAATCTCTTCCAACAGACCGCTGTCCGCGGACAATATGGACCGGGTTACAGCGGAGGCAGGGCTGCACCAGGCTACCGCGAAGAAGAAAACGTCTCTCCTGACTCCCTGATTGAGACCTTCGTCGCCCTGCGCCTCTTTATTGACAACCCGCGCTGGGATAGGGTCCCTTTTTATCTCCGTGCAGGAAAAAGACTCCCAAAAAAAGCCACCGAGATCGCCGTCGTCTTCAAGTCGCCGCCGGAAGTTCTCTTCACAACTCCTCAAATGCATCAGGATCCCAATGTGCTCGCTTTGAGGATTCAGCCAGATGAAGGCATCTCTTTGAAGACCAATTGCAAAGTCCCCGGCCCTTCCAGCCCTATCCAGCCGGTCAAAATGGACTTTCGCTACAGCTCCTATTTCGGCATGAGCGCCCCTGAGGCCTACGAAAGACTTATCTGCGACGCCATTTTGGGAGACCGCACCCTCTTTGCACGAGAAGACGAGGTCATGGCCTCCTGGAAGCTATTCACGCCCCTTTTGCTCAGGTGGCAACAGGAAACCCCGGAGCCCTTTCCAAACTACGCAGCAGGAACATGGGGGCCAAAAGCAGCCGACCGGTTAATGGCAACAGATGGACATCAGTGGAGGCTCCTTTAGATGCAGACCGGCGGTCTTTTTAATCTGATCATCTACTCCAAAAAAGGAGAACGGGGAGACTACATCCGCTCATTAGCTAATAAGATCATTCAAAAATTCCCCTCTCGCCTTCTCTTTGTCCTCGTTGATCCAAACCAAAAACCCGACTACTTTCAGACAACCGTCTCTCAAGAGCCGCACCCCGGCCATCCCCAGGGGATGGCATGCGACTCCATCGAAATCATTTTAGGAGAAAGCGCCCAACAGATCGCCCCGTTGCTCATCCTCCCCCATCTTATCTCGGACCTTCCCGTCTATCTTCTCTGGATGCTGGACATCAAAGAAAACAGCCTTTCGAAAGAGCTGGAAAGACTCGCCCAGCGGATCATCTTCGACTCAGAAGCGGCTGAAGATCTCCCCGCCTTTGCTAGATCCGCCCTCAATCACTACAAACAGGCGGGATGCGCCATCGCCGATCTGAACTGGGCCCGCATGGAAAGCTGGCGCGACCTTCTCGCCTCTACCTTTTCACCTCAAGATCAACTCAGAGCGCTCGAAAAGAGCAAAGAAATCCATCTTACCTACAATATGATTCCCTCTCCTCATCTCTGCCACACCCGGGTTCAGGCAATCTACCTGATGGCCTGGCTCGCATCCCGCTTAAACTGGCGCTTTGAGCATCTCACAAACGATCGAAAAGACCTCTCATTTTTTTACACGAACAACTCAACTCCCGTCATCATCACTCTCTCTTCCGCTTCCTGCACATCGCTCTCTCCCGGCACCATCATGTCGATGCATTTGACGACAACCGATCACGCCTCTTTTACCTTTACCCGGCATCTGGACTTTCCCCATCAAATTACCCTGGAAATTACCACTCCCGACCAGTGCTACCTCCCCTCTCAATTTATCTTTGCCAAAGGCGAGGCGGGAGGCTCTCTTCTCAAAGAGGTCTTGCACAAGGGAACAAGCGCACACTTTTTAAATGTTCTTGAACACATCTCTCAACTGCCTCTCTTATGTCCAAACGGCAAAAACTCTTCATCCCAGGGAATCGTCTAACGACGATTGCTTACACCGCAGACCTCTTTGTCCAAAAGGCGCAAGAGGCCGTCGCCGCTAAGGGAGCTTTTTTCGTCGCGCTCTCCGGAGGCTCCACTCCAAGATCTCTTTATGAACGCCTCTTCCATTCCCCGTATAAAGAGCGTGTGGCATGGGACAAAGTGCACTTCTTTTGGAGCGATGAGAGAAGCGTTCCCCCCGATCAAGAGAAAAGCAATTACCGGATGGCCCTTAAGGCGGGCCTCCAAGATCTGCCCATTCCGCCGGCGCAGGTTCACAGGATGAAGGCAGAAGAAAACATTGAAGAGGGAGCAAAGCAGTATGAAGAGCTCTTAGCGCGGCTCCTCCCGGAGAGCGCCTTCGACCTCGTGCTGCTGGGAATGGGAGAGGACGGCCACACGGCCTCTCTCTTCGATGGGAGCTTAGGAGTAAAGGAGAGAAAGAGGCTTGTGATCGCTAACTGGATTCCCTCTCTTAAGACCTGGCGCATGTCGCTCACCTTTCCCTGCATCCGGAAAGCCGCCTTGACCGTCGTCTTAATTTTAGGGGAAAGAAAAAAAGAAGCGCTCTCCGATCTCTTTAAAAAAGATAAAAAAAAGCCCTCCTACCCCATTGCACAACTGGGAACGCCAAGCCGCCCCGCCCTCTTTATCGCAGACCAAGAGGCCTCCTCTCTTTTGACCAATGCCGATGTTTAAACCCCTCTACCCTGTGCATGAGAGAGGAGAGTCGGCGTAGCATCTCGTCTCCTAAAATCATCCCTTGATCCAACGGAAATCTCAAGACGCGCAAAGGAAACAAAAGAGGCATGCGCCGGCGGATGATCCGAAAAGCGGTCTGCACAGGTCTCAATTTCAACTCGGGATCTTTGAGATGGCGCCCCAAAAAGCCAAATAGACATTGCGCCTGCAAGAAGGCGTGGAGCTTCTCGATCTCTCGAGCAGCCCCGGAGACGGTCGTGATGAAAGAGGCCTTCGGCCTTTTTTTAAGCTGCATCACAGCTACCGCTACGTAAAGAGCCACCAGCTGCGATCCGAAGGAGCAAATTCCCGACTCAATAGGTTTGGGAGCATAGATTCTAAGAGCACGAAAAAAGTTGAGTTCCTCTTGTGTGGGTTCGCACTCTTTTCCCTTGAGAAGATCGGGAAGCTGATGAAAAAAAAAGTTCACACCGCTCTTTTTATCAGCTCTTGTCCAAAGATCTTGCATCTCATCCAAGAGTTCCTGAGTGCACAGCTTCCAATCGATTTTGCAGGGAACCACCGTCTCTTCTCCACCAAAAGCGCTGGGATCGCACAGAAAGAGGTAGCTGCGCCAAAAAAGAAGGACGATCTGATGTCCTTTCCAGCCGGTAGGCAAGACATAAAAGGAGCTTTCTTTAAGACTCATTGTAAACAGGGAATGGTTGAGAACGGGATCCTTCATGAAAAAGAGAATCTCATGCAATTCTTGAGACACTTCCTGGGAGGAAATGAGGGAGAGGCCGGCATTGCATGCAACGTACTCCTTGATCCCTTTGGAAAGAAGGGCTGCAAAGAGCGGATGCCAAAACCCTTCTAGGCTAAAGAATAACCCTTTCCAGGAAACGAGCGCGTAGATGTCAAAAAGATGCGAGAGAAGTTTATAATCCAAAAAAAAGATCTCATAGGCTTTTGGCTTGTGCAGGTGCTTGCATAAGTGCTCATGCCCCACTGCAGCCGCCAACGTGAGCGGCGTAATGCCGCTCACATCGACGACAAAGGGGTTTGCGCCTCCGTCCAGCAGCAGCTTAAGAATGCGTTCGCTCCTGCCCCAATAACAGGCGTGTAAGAGAGGAGTCCTTCCCAGCACATCTCCTCGATTAAGCCACTCGGGCCTGGAGCGAATGAGGCGCTTCACCTTTTCCTCATCGCAGTCCATGACAGCATCATGCAAAGGCGTCAGCGGCCCGCTTTTGGGGCGCATCGGACGGTTCTCTTGCTCCTCCAAGGAGGAAATCGGGCGAAAATAGCGAGAGACCCCCTCAAGAGAGGTCGTGGGACTCAAAGAAGAATTAACAACCTTAATAACCATGAATCTCGAACATTTGTAAAATTAATCAAAAAAGCATCCAATTTTACAGGAAGAGAAAATAAAAAGAGAGGATAAATTTCCTCTGTTGTATTCTTTTTTTCCATGTATGTCTTAGGAATTGAAACCACATGCGATGAGACCGCTTGCAGTATCGTAAAAGGGGGAAGAGAGATTCTCTCCCATGTCGTCTCCTCGCAAGCCGACCTCCACCGCCTCTATGGCGGGGTCTACCCCGAGCTGGCCGCCCGGCGCCATCTCGACCTGATCCTTCCGGTCTTAAGCGAAACCCTAATGCTGGCAGAGATGAAGCCCTCGCGGATCGATTTGATCGCAGTCGCGCGCGGTCCCGGCCTGATCGGCCCCCTCCTGATCGGCCTCAACACGGCCAAAGCCCTCTCTTTAGGCTGGAAGAGGCCCTTTATTGGGGTGAACCATGTCGAAGCCCATCTCTATGCAGCCCTGATGGAGCAAGAAAAACCTCTTTTTCCCGCGCTCGGCCTCGTCCTTTCCGGAGGACACTCCCTTTTGTTGAAAATCACGGAGATCGGCTGTTATGAGCTCATCGGCACAACGGTCGATGACGCCGTGGGAGAGGCTTTCGACAAAGTCGGATCTTTGCTGGGCCTTCCCTACCCGGGAGGACCCGCCATCGAGGCGCTAGCCCAAAGAGGCGATCCCAAACGCTACCCTTTCAAAATCGGAAGAGTGAAGGGCCGCCCGTGGGATCTCTCTTTCAGCGGCATGAAGACGGGCGTCCTCTACGCAGTCAAAGGGCCCAACAGCAACAAAGACTCCCCTCTTCTGATCTCCGAAGATGAGAAGGCCCATGTAGCCGCCGGCTTTCAAGAGAGCGCCCTGAGCGGGATTGTAGAGAAAGCGTGCCGCGCCGCGCGGCACTTTCAGTGCAGGGCCCTCTATGTCGGCGGGGGAGTGAGCAGCAATCTGCGCCTGCGCGAGCTTCTCACCCGGAGCATAGCTCCCCTTCCCCTCTTTTTCCCCCCAAAGGGCCTGAGTGTAGACAACGGCGCCATGATCGCAGGACTTGGCTACGCCGTCTTCCAAAGAGAAGGGCCAAGCCCGTTAAGCCTGGAGCCTTTAACGCGCATGCCCTTCAGACAAAAGGATGATTTCAGGAAGTGACGGATTGTCATGGAGTTGGTATAATGCGTAAAAACGATGTTTTTTAAGGAGAGAAAGTATGGCTAAGAAGGGCGCTCGCGAGAAGATCAAACTGAAAAGCCAGGAGAGCACCTCGTGTTACTGGACAATAAAAAACAAGCACAACACAACGGAAAGACTCGAGCTTAAAAAATACGATAAGCTCTTAAAACGCAGGGTGATTTTCAAAGAGGCAAAATAGAGTTAAATGGTTCCTTTTGAGCTGGAGATCGCACGCAAGTATCTCATTCCCAAAAAGAAACAGCTTTCCGTCTCTTTGATTGCCCTGATGTCCGTCGGGGTTATCTCGCTGGTTGTTTGGCTTCTGCTTCTCTTTTTGTCGATCACCGAAGGCATCGAAAAGAGCTGGCTGAGCAACCTCACCTCTCTAAACGGACCTCTGAGGATCTCACCCACGCCCGCCTACTTCCACTCTTATTACTATCAGATTGACAGTTTTGCCTCAGCGTCTCAATACACCTCGAAGACGATTGGAGAAAAGCTCCGCTCCACTGTCAGCGACCCCTATTCTCCCGAGGAAGACTGGGAAATTCCCGCCGGCATCCCTTCGCCCGACAAAGATGGGAGCGGAACGTTGAAGGATCCCGTGAAGGAGGCGTATGCGGTCCTTAACCGGATCAAAGAGAGGCATCCCGATCTCTCGTTTCAGGATTATGAGATTTCCGCTGCAATGATGCGCCTGGAAATCTTGAACTCTTCTTCCGGCAAGCGGCCGCTCCCGGGCGCTTTTCAAAGCAGCGTCTTGACGCAGGTCTCCTATCTGGCAACGGTTGCAGGAGAAAATCCCTTTCTTGAAAAGCTCGTGGAGCCTCCGACATCCGCCGACCTCGCTCATCTCTTTTACCTTGCTGAACGGTCCGGCGATTTCCCAAAAGGAATTGCTCCTCTAGCATGCCATCTGAAGAGCTGTGAAATGAAGCCCTTGTTCTCAAAGAGCGCAGCCTCGGTGCATCTTCTCCCCTCCGCTCTCCAAACGGCCCGTGCTCTTTCCGACTTAAAATTCACAGTTGCGGCAGAAAAAGAGCTGGGCTGGGACGAGCTCGAGATCAGCCATGTCGAAGTAAAGCGCCATTTTGAAGAGATGCCAACCACCCTTCCTCCCTGGGTCTTTTTCATAAAACAGAAGGGAAAAGACGTCCTTTACCTCCCGGGGGATGCGATGGGGCGGCAGGGGATCTTGCTTCCCAAAAGCTATCAAGACTCAGGAGTGAAGGTGGGAGACCAGGGCAGTTTTTCTTTCGGAGCCCGCACCGCCAGCAGCGTTCAGGAGCAGCGCCTCCCCTTTTTTGTTGCGGGTTTTTACGATCCGGGGATCCTTGCCATCGGCAACCGGTGTGCGTTGGTCTCGCACGATGTCTTGCGCACAATCAGCTCGGCTTCACACTTTGCGCCGCTGGACAGAACGTCTGCAAACGGGATCCAGGTCTGGTTTCCACATCTTAAAGAAGCGCCTCAAATCCGCGATGAGATTGTGAGCGACTTTACCCGGGCGGGCATTGCCCCCTACTGGAAAGTAACGACTTTCTTAGAGTACGACTTTGCCAAAGACCTTCTGCAGCAGTTTCAAAGCGACCGCTATCTCTTCTCATTGATCGGCATCATGATCCTAGCCGTCGGCTGCTCCAATATTATCTCCCTTCTCGTCTTGCTTGTGACCGACAAGAAAAAAGAGATCGGAATCTCTTTGGCGATGGGAGCTTCCCCTTTCAGTATCGCAACGATCTTTGGACTTTTGGGCGCTCTGATGGGCCTTGTCAGCAGTTTGATTGGCACCGGAGCTGCGCTTTTGACCTTGCACAACATCGGAAAGGTGGTCTCTTTTTTAAGCTTCTTGCAGGGACGCGACGCCTTTAACCCCCTCTTTTATGGCGCCTCTTTGCCCCATGCTCTCAGCTTGGGAGCCGCCCAATTTATTCTGATTATCACCCCTCTGCTCGCTTTCATAGCCGGCCTCATCCCGGCGATAAAGGCGTGCAGGATGCAACCCTCTGCCATTCTTCGGGAGCCTTAAGATGGAAGATGCGACCGCACAGAGTTTCGTCTTGCAAGCCGATGAGATCGTCAAGGAGTTTTACTCCCCCGTCGCGCTCTCTATTCTGAAGGGCGTCTCCCTGACTGCCAGAAAAGGCGAGTCGATCGCTATTGTCGGCAAGTCCGGAATTGGAAAAAGCACACTGTTGCACATCCTGGGGACGCTGGAGAGGCCCACAAGCGGCAGGATTTGCATCTTAGGCAAGAGCGTCAGCCCTTCGAGCGCTTGCCAACTCCGCCGAGAACATATCGGCTTTATCTTTCAGGCCTTTCACCTCTTCGAGGAGACATCGGTCCTAGGCAACGTCCTGATGCCCGCCAAAATTGCTCGACAAGCCACCCATCAGAAAAGCTCTGCCTATCAAAGGGCGCTTCTTCTTCTTGATGAAGTGGGGCTGAAAGAACGCGCCGATTTCCCGGCGAAACTGCTCTCCGGAGGAGAAAAACAGCGCACGGCCCTCGCAAGGGCCTTCATGAACGACCCCGACCTCATCCTTGCCGATGAGCCGACAGGCAATCTCGACCAATCCCACTCGCAGCAAATCAACGACCTCCTCCTCTCAGCTGCCTCTAAAAGAGACAAGACGTTAATTGTTGTCACTCATGATCAAGAACTTGCCGCCCGCTGCAACAGGGTCTACCATCTGCAAGATGGCCAACTCACAAAAGAGGGTTTTTAGATGAAGCTGCTTATCGTGGGAACCGGCTATGTCGGTCTGGTCACGGGGGCCTGCTTTGCCGAAAGAGGCCATGAGGTGATCTGCCTGGACATCGACAACGAGAAGATTGAGAGGCTTTTAAAAAAAGAGACGCCCTTCTTTGAGCCCGGACTCGATGAGCTCGTAAAACGCAACCTGCAAGCCGGCCGCCTGCACTTTACCACAGATTACAAAAAGGGTGTGGCAAAGAGCGAGATTCTCTTGTTAGCGCTTCCCACACCCTCTAGACCGGATGGAAGCTGTAATCTTGATCCGCTGACGAGCGCCGTCGATGCGATCGCTCCCCTTCTTGACGGCTACCGCCTCATCGTCAACAAATCGACTGTCCCCATCGGATGGGGCGAGAGGGCCGAGAGAAGAATCAAAGAAAAGCTCTCGGCGCCGTGCGCCTTTGATGTGGTCTCCAGCCCCGAGTTCTTAAAAGAGGGAAGCGCCGTTCATGACTGCTTCAACCCCGACCGGATTTTAATCGGAACAAAGAGCGAACGCGCCGCTCATCTGATGAAGGAGCTATACGCTCCCTTTTCGCTTCCTGCCGATCGCGTCTTGATTCTGGACCGGCCCTCTGCAGAGATGGCAAAATACGCTTCAAATGCCATGCTCGCCTTGCGCATCTCGTTTATGAACGAACTCGCTCTTCTGTGTGAAAAGTTAGGGGCGAACATCCATGAAGTGCGCCGCGGAGTCGGGTCCGACAGCCGGATCGGATCTCAGTTCTTGCAGGCAGGAGTCGGCTTTGGAGGATCCTGTTTTCCCAAAGATCTGCGCTCCCTAAAGATGATGGGAGACGAGGCAGGCTATGAGATGCCGATTTTGACGGCAACCTTAGCTGTCAATGCGAGGCAAAAAAGAGTTTTAATGCAAAAAATTCATCGCTTTTTCTCTTCGCGAGGGGGAGTAGAAGGAAAGACGCTTGCCATCTGGGGGCTTTCGTTCAAGCCGGAGACGGATGACATGCGAGAAGCTCCTTCTTTAGAACTGATCCAGGATCTCCTTGCCCAAGGAGCGCGCCTTCGCCTCTTTGACCCTCACGCTATGCACACGGCCCGCGCCGCTCTTCCCGAGAACTCCTTGCTCACCTGGTGTAAGGATGAGTATGACGCAGCACGTGGAGCTCACGGCATCGCCTTAGTGACGGAATGGCAGCAATTTCGCAGTGTCGACTTCGATAAAATAGGAAAGGATCTCCTCGAAAAGGCCCTCTTTGACGGCCGCAACCAATATGATCCTGAGGAGATGAAACAGCGAGGATTTGCTTACCATGGCATTGGCATTCCTGACTAAGGAGGTCAATGAGGCCTTAGATGGCCTCTTGAAGAGCTCGCCTGAGCCCCATGCTCCTCTTGGAGAGGCGGCGCGGTATGCGCTTCTTGGCGGAGGCAAACGGCTCCGTCCCTTACTTCTTCTTGCTCTCGCAAAAGATCTGGACATTCCCCTGGAACAGGCACTGCCCGTTGCCTGCAGCTTAGAACTTATCCACACCTACTCTCTCATCCATGACGATCTTCCCTGCATGGACAACGCCTCGCACCGACGCGGAAAACCTGCCCTTCACCACGCCTTCGGAGAGGCGCTCGCCCTCCTTACGGGAGATTTTTTTTTAACGCTTGCTTTTGAAACGACTGCAAAAACGCCCCATCTCGTCCCTGAAAAGCGCGTCGAGCTGATCCTCCTCCTGGCCGAGAGATCCGGCGGCGAGGGAATGATCGGAGGGCAAACCGTCGACATTCTCTCTCAGGGAAAATCTCTTGACCCTCCTCTCAAAGAGTGGATCAACCGGAAAAAGACAGGAGCGCTCTTTTCCGCCAGCTTAGAATGCGGCAGCATCCTTGCGGAGCTTCCCGAGCCCGCACGCGCTCTTCTGCGCTCTGCCGGACTCTCTTTTGGCGTTTTTTTTCAACTGCAAGACGATCTCGAAGATCAAGATGGAGAGAGTTCAAAAGAAGAGCTCATCCAAAAGCGCTCTGATGCCTTTAGAGCCCTCTCAAAGCTCCCTTTCTCCACCCCCTTCCTCCAGGAGGCCATGCATAGCGTATGACCAAGCGGCTCTTCGATTGTCTCTTTAGCCTTCTCTTCCTTCTCATTGCCACCCCTTTGCTTATTTTGATTGCCCTCTCTTTGAAACTCTCTGTGCGCGGGCCTCTTTTTTACGGAAGCGTACGCTACGGACAAGGAAAGAGACTCTTCACCTGTTGGAAATTTCGAACCATGTATAGCGGCTCCGATGACCGCATTGAAAACCTTCTCAATTCTCGTCCCGATCTGCAAGAGGAGTGGAAAAAATACCGTAAACTCAAAAAAGATCCTCGCGTCTTTCCTTTTGGCCGTTTTTTGCGCAAATACTCGCTCGACGAACTCCCCCAATTGTGGAATGTCTTCAAAGGAGAGATGAGCCTAGTTGGCCCAAGGCCCTACCTCCTCCTGGAGGTAGAAGAGCAGTTGAAAGAGCGCGCCGGTAAGATTCTCTCCCTAAAACCCGGGCTCACCGGCATCTGGCAAACCTCCGGAAGAAACCTTCTCACCTTCGAAGACCGCATCCGGTCAGACGAGGCCTACGTCGACAACCACTCCCTCTTAAGCGATTGCGCCATCATCTTTAAAACCATCCTCTTCCTCATCAATCCCAAAGGAGCCTTTTAATGGCGCCGGGCTTGCACCTTTGCAGCTTCTGCACGATTAAGGATGCGGCGCCGGGCTTGCACCTTTGCAACTTGGACACAAGTTGCAAAGGTTCGAGCCCGGCGCCGCACAAGATACTATGGTGATCTTTTATTTGATTTCGCTTCTGGGCCTCCTTGCAAATGCGCTGTTCTTCCCCAAGGCGCATCTTTTTACTTTCGCCCCTTTTTTAGCTGTAGTGCTGATTCGCTCTCCTCTCATCAAGGGACTCTGGATCTCAGCTTTAGCTGGACTGACCTTCGATTTACTCTCCTCTCAGCTTCCTTTTGGCCTCTATCTGGTAAATTTTATCTTTACGGCTCTTGTGCTCTACAGACTGCGTCATCTCTTTTTTGAGGAAAAACCCCTTTCGCTCTCTCTCTTCAGCGCTCTTGTCGGCTCTCTTTTTACCTTGGGTGAGTGCGTCCTGCTCGCTCTTTTCGCCTCTCTTCCTCCCTTTACCACAAAAACTTTGACGGCCACTCTCTTCCTCATGCCGCTTTTTGACGCTCTCTTCTCTTTTTTCTGTTTTAGCATGCCCTTCAAGCTGTATACTTTAGTAAAAAGGGTGCGCTGGTGATAGAAATTTCTTCATTAATGGAAGTGGCTGTGCACACCGCTCTCCAAGCGGGCAAGCTTTTGACTAAGGGCTTTGGAAGCTCGATGGAAGTGAAAGAAAAGCCGGGACGGCACAACCTGGTGACGCAATATGATCAAGAATCCGAAGAGTTGATCCTCTCCTCCATCCGCAAGCGCTTTCCCGCACACGCATTTTTAGGCGAAGAGGGCGGCATGTCTCCGGGGGAAGACTCCTCCTATTTGTGGATCGTTGACCCTTTGGATGGCACCGTGAACTTCGCCCACGGCATTCCTCTCTTCTCGGTCAGCATCGCCTGCTGCTTTGAAAACGAGGTAGTTGCCGGCGTGGTCTATCAGCCGATCACGGAAGAGCTCTTTGCGGCACAAAAGGGAAAGGGGGCCACACGCAACGGGAGACCTCTTGCAGTGACGTCTTGCAAAGAGCTTGACGAAGCGTTTTTGGTAACGGGCTTTCCCTACAACGTCGAAGAAAATCCCTTCCGTTGCATCGACCTCTTCGCTCATCTGGCCGGGAAGGGAATTCCTCTGCGCCGTCTCGGCTCTGCCGCGCTCGATCTCTCTTATGTTGCCTGCGGAAGCTTCGACGGCTTTTGGGAGGTCTCTTTAGAGCCATGGGACGTCGCAGCCGGGAAATTGCTGGTAGAGGAGGCCGGAGGCAGAGTGACGCGCTATGGGGGGTCCGCCGGCTCTTTCCTAAAGAGAGGAACGGTTGTGGCGACTAACGGGTCCATTCACGACGAGCTCTTAGAGGAGATCCATGCCTTTACTTCTTGACGGCAAACACTGCGCCGATCGGATTGTAGATGAAATCAAAACGAAAGTTTCTCAGTTTTCCTCCTCGTGCGATATAAAAAGGCGCCCTCCCGGCCTTGCCTTTATCCTCGTGGGCAGCCATCTTGCCTCCCGCTCTTATTTGAACATGAAGCGTCGACGATGCCGCGAGGCAGGATTTTTTTCTGTAGACCGGGAGCTCCGGGAGAGTTCTTCCGAAGAAGAGCTTCTCGCTGTGATCGCTGAACTGAATGCAAATCCCGTGATCGACGGCATTCTTATCCAACTTCCCTTGCCAAAAGGACTCCGTCCCCTTAAGATGTTGCAAGCGGTAGATCCAAGCAAGGATGTCGATGGTTTTCATCCTTTAAACGTCGGGAAATTACTCCTGGGAGAAGAGGACGGCTTTGTCCCCTGCACGCCTTTGGGCATTCTCCGGCTGCTTCAAGAGGCTAAGATCTCCCCGGATGGCCAAAGGGTGGTGATTGTCGGAAGAAGCAACATTGTAGGCAAGCCCCTTGCCGCCGCTCTGATGCAAAAAAAAAGGGGGGCCAATGCAACGGTCACCCTGGCGCATACGGGAACGCTTCATCTCGTAGAAGTGTGCCGCTCTGCCGACATTCTCATTGCGGCGATGGGAAGCCCGGGCTTCATCACAGAAAAGATGGTGAAAGAGAGAGTCGTTGTCATCGATGTCGGCATCAACCGCGTCGACGGACGTCTCGTAGGAGACGTCGCCTTTGATGAGGTTGCCCCCAAGTGCCGGGCGATTACACCCGTCCCCGGGGGCGTCGGACCCATGACGATCGCCATGTTGCTGGAAAACACTTTACTGAGTTACGAACGATGCTTCAAACGTTAATCTTTGATCTGGGAAATGTCTTGATCTTTTTCGACCATTCAAAAATGGTCCGGCAGCTTGCCGCTTTTTGCGGCATACAACAAGAAGAGGTGAAAAACCTCCTTGATGACAAGAAGACAGGCCTTGCCTATGAAAAAGGAGCCATCTCTTCTCGGGATCTCTTTCAGCTCTTTTGCATCAAGAGCTCCCGAACGCTTGATTTTCAGGGGCTGATGCACGCCGGCGCTTCTATCTTTTCTCCAAACGATCTCCTCCTCTCCTATCTTCCGCGTTTCAAAGAAAAAAAGATCCGTCTGCTCCTCCTCTCCAACACTTGTGAAATGCACTTTGACTACGTCTTAAAAAACTTCTCCTTTCTCAGTTATTTTGACTCCCTCGTTCTTTCCTACAAGGTCGGATCGGTCAAGCCCGAAGAAGCCATCTACAAAGAGGCTCTGCGAGAGGCGCGCTGTCCCAAAGAGGCGTGCCTCTTTGTCGATGACATGCCGGAAAACATCCGGGGAGCAGAGAAGCTCGGCATCCCCTCCCACCACTTTAAAGAGACGACCTCTTTTCTTGAGGCCCTCACCCACCAAGGCATTGTGCATCATGACGCCTAAAGCCGCTAAAATCACCGGATTGCTGCGCCTGCATGTGCGCGGCTTTGGATTTGTCAAACCCGATCCCTCTTCTCCTGTCGCCGAGGAGATCTTCATCCCCAAAACCCATGTTGACAATGGTGTCGACGGAGACCTCGTAGAGGTCGCACTCCTCCCTCCATCGGGCAAGGGTAAGGGGCCCGAAGGAAAGATCGTCGCCATCCTCAAACGGGGAAGAAGCCAGCTGGGCGCCACCCTTTTCCATTTCGACACTGAAGGAAATGCCTACGCCTATGCCCCTCTTTTGGGGCCGGGAAGACCGCTTCTCATCCCCATGGATGACATCCCCTCCTGCAAAAGAGGCGATCGTCTCCTGGTGAAAATCCTCAACTGGGGAGATAGGCAAACTCCCCCGCTTTGCTGCGTCCTAAAAGTCATCGGCCCTATCTCCGATGCCAGCCTCGATAGTGAAGCAGCTCTTGCGGAATTTGACCTAAGAGGCAGTTTTCCTCGCGAGGTCGTCCAGGAGGTCAAAAAATGGCAACAAAGCCAGCCTGGCCAAGAACTTAAAGAGCGTAAAGACCTGACCCATCTGACCACCCTTACCATCGATCCGAAAACGGCCCGGGACTTCGACGACGCCCTCTCTCTAACCGTTGACAAGAAGGGAAATTTCCAGCTAGGGGTCCACATCGCCGACGTCTCCGCCTACGTGAAGAAAGGAAGCGCTCTCGACAAAGAGGCCGAGCTTCGCGGAAACTCTCTCTACTTCCCCGGGGAGTGCACCCCCATGCTTCCGCCAAAGCTCTCCGAGGAGCTCTGCAGCTTAAAACCCAAAGTGGTCAGGCTCACTCTCTCTGTGCTGATGGACTTCACTCCGGAGGGAAAACTGATCCACTACACCGTGTTGCGCTCGGCCATCCGAAGCAGGAAACGTTTTACCTATGAAGAGGCCAAAGAGGTCCTCGACGGAAAACTAAAGAGCCCCTACAAGAAAGATCTCGATGCTCTCGTTAAGCTCTGCTTGCTACTTAAAGAGAGGCGCTCTTTGCGCGGAAGCATTGATTTTGCCCTTCCCGACCTTGTCATTGATGTGGATAAAATGGGCGAACCGCAGGGCGTCTATACTGTCGAGTATGACATCACGCACCAGCTCGTTGAAGAGTGCATGCTGAAAGCCAACGAAATTGTCGCTCAAGAACTCTCCCGCCGCGGCATCCATCTGCTTTTCCGCATCCATGAACAGCCCGAGAGCGCCAGCATGGAGGAGTTCGCCTCTCTAGCTCGACTTTTAGGCTTTTCCGTCCCTAAAAAGCCCAGCTTGAAGGAGATCCAGGAACTCTTTGAAAAAGCAAAAAAAACTCCCCACGCCCACCGCCTTTCGGTCGCCTTCATCCGGAGCATGAAGCTTGCCTTCTATTCCCCTGAAAATGTCGGCCACTACGGGCTTGCCCTGGACCACTACTGCCACTTTACCAGTCCCATCCGCCGCTACAGCGACCTCGTCATCCACCGCCTTCTTTTTGAAAAACCTCTGGAGGAGAAGCGACTCAAAGAGATCGCCCTCAAGTGTTCCGATCAGGAGAGAGTCTCCATGCGCGCCGAGATGCACGTGAAGAGGCTAAAAAAGCTGCGCCTGCTTAAACAATGGAAAGAGGCGGCCCCCAAAAGAAGCTACGAGGCTATCGTGACCCGAGTCGCCCCTGTAGGCCTGACCCTGGAGATCCCCGCACTCTTCCTGGACGCCTTCCTTCACATCTCGGAGCTTGAAGACGACTACTTTGAATTCAACCCCGCTTCCTCTCAGCTGCTGGGAAGACACAGCGGAATCCGCCACAAGATAGGAGATCAGCTCATGCTCTTCGCAGACCACATCGATCTCATCCAGCAAGAGGTAACATGGAGACTCTCGTCCACACGCCCTCGCCGCCGCCGTTAACTCTACCTCTCTCTTTCTACCAAGGAGAGGACGTAGTCGCGATTGCAAAAGCTCTTTTGGGCAAGTGGCTTTTGACCCGGATCGGCGATGATCCCGTCACGGGAGGGATGATCATCGAGACCGAGGCGTATGCCGGCGCAGAAGATCGCGCCTCTCACGCCTACAACAACCGGCGCACAGCCCGCACTGAGACCCTCTTCGGGGAGGGGGGCGTCTCCTACATCTACTTTTGCTATGGGATGCACCATCTTTTCAATGTCGTCACCCATAGAAAAGAGACCCCGCACGCCGTCCTCATTCGCTCCCTCCACCCTACAACGGGGTTAAAGACCATGCAACGGCGCCGCCGGAAAGAGCCGCTGACTAAAGGGCCCGGCAACCTCTCGCAGGCGCTTGGCCTCACCCTGATCCACAACGCCTTGCCCCTTAACGCCCCCCCTCTCTGGATCGAAGACCGCGAGGTAGAGATCCCTCCCTCAAAAATCCAGGCCTCAGAGCGCATCGGCGTCGCCTACGCAAAAGAGGACGCCCTTCTCCCCTATCGCTTTTCTATTATTGGCAGCTGCTGTAAGATAAGTAATGAACTTGGGCCTTAAGGCCCGAGAATTTTTGCGGTCTTGGGCCGAGTTTCGAACTCGGCCCTTAAGGGCCGCTTTTCCCAACGGAGGAGGGATGAAGAAACACTTTCTCACAGGCCTTGTCATCCTGCTCCCACTGGCCGTAACGCTTGCGGTTGTGGGATTTATCGTCAATTTTTTGACCAAGCCCTTCATAGGCTTTGTCTCCGCTTTGCTGACGCGTCTCGATATCATCAACCGCGGCATCTTCTTTCTTTCTCCCGACCAGACTCTTCGCTACGGCAGCCAGCTCCTCATCCTCGTCATCCTCTTCTTCGCGACACTCATTTTAGGAATGGTCACCGAGTGGTTTTTCATCAAAGCCCTTTTTAGGCTGGGCGACACCATCCTGCACAAAATCCCCCTTGTGAACACTGTCTACAAGACGACGCAGGATATCATTAAAACCCTCTTTGTCTCCGATAAAAAATCCTTTAAACAGGTCGTCATGGCCCCCTTTCCCAAAGAGGGAAGCTACGTCCTGGGCCTCATTGCACGCGAATCGCCTCAAGCGTGCAGCCAAAGTGCCGGAGTATCCCTTCTCTCCGTCCTCGTTCCCACAACGCCCAACCCCACGACCGGCTTTCTTTTGATGTGTAAAAAAGAAGACCTCATCTTCCTGGACATGAAAACCGAAGACGCCGTCAAATACATCGTCTCCTGCGGCGTCATCGTCCCGGAAGAGACTCCCCTCCTGCCACCCCCCTCAAGCGCTCCATGATCAAAAAGCATGTGCTGACAGGATTTCTGACCCTGCTTCCCCTTGTCTTAACCATCCTGATCGTAGCATGGCTCTTTAATCTCCTCACCGACCCTTTTGCCGGGATGGTAGAGAGGATGATCACTACCTATGAAAACCTCTTTAATCTCGATATTGCAAGAGACGAAGAACTCGTCTATTTCTCAAGCCGCCTGATCTCGCTTTTTCTGATCCTCACCCTTCTCTTTCTTTTGGGCTTTATCGCAAATAAATTCTTCTTTCGCATCCTTCTCAACCTCTGCAACAAACTCTTTCTCAAGATCCCTTTAGTCAAGACCCTCTACAGCGTCTTGAAAGAGATCACCTCCGGCTTATTGCAAGAGGACAAAAAGATCTTCACCAAAACCGCCCTCATCCCCTTTCCCTTTCCGAAAACAAGGGCCATCGGCCTCATCACTTCTCCCTTGCCAAAAGTCCTTCAGGATAAGCTGCAAGAAGAGACGCTCTCCATCTTTGTCCCCACCTCCCCGCACCCCATCTCCGGTTTTCTGCTTCTCACCCCCAAAAAGGACGCTCTCGAGCTCCCTTTCAGTCCCGAAGAGGCTTTTAAGTTTCTGATCTCCTGTGGACTCGTCCATCCTGAAGAACCAAAGGAGTGAACCCTCGCCTTGCAGGAATTTACAGAATTGGAGAGGTGAGATGATGTATTCTTGGCAAAGGCTTCGCACCGCCCAGCCAATCCCCATGTTGAAATACCCGGCCCTTAAGGGCGCATTTTTTCCGGAGGAGGGATGAAAGTCATCTATTTTCAGGTCAAGAATGCAGGAGAAAAACTAAAAAAAATTGTGCAGATTGCAACACTGCACTTTGAAAAGGGAGAACCCCTCTTAATTCTAGCTCCCAACGCTTCGGCAGCCGTCTATCTCGACGCTCTCTTATGGAGTTCTCCTCAAGAGAGCTTCCTTCCCCATGAGATCGACCAATCAGAGCTTCTCGCGCTCACCGCTCAAAAGATCAACGTCAACAGCGCCTCCGCTGTTTTAAACCTCTGCCAGGAGACGGTAGGGATCTCACTTTCTCCTCAGCTCATCTATGAATTTGAAGATCTCTCTTTTCCAGAGACCCAGCAAGCCTTCAAAAAGAGATTCGGCGATTACCGGCAAAGAAATTTCACGCTCATCCTTGATAGCAGTGATGGATCCTCGCGGTAACTATTGGGTGTTTGAAATTAGCAATTTAGAATAAAATCGGATTCACAGAAAAGAAGCTATTTACCTATGAAGCCATCCTATCAAAACCTTTGCACCGAATTCTATGATTTAACCAAGCCTGAGGCTGGACCGAAAGAAGTAGCTTTTTACCGCGATTTATTGAAAGCGACAAAAGGACCATTTCTTGAAGCCATGTGTGGCTCTGGTAGGCTCTTGATCCCTCTTCTTCGAACAGGTTTAGTTATTGACGGAGTGGATAATTCTGCTCATATGCTGAAAAGCTGTCGTCAGCGCTGCGAAAATCAGCATCTTCATGTAAAATTACTCAATCAACCTCTTCAAGATCTCACACTCTCTCAAAAGTACAGCTTGATTTTCATTGCTATTGGCTCTTTTCAGCTGATTAAAGATCGAATTGAGGCCCTCCGTATCCTCAAGAATTTGCGTCAAAATCTTTTACCCGGCGGCAAATTGATTATCGAGACTTTTATCCCTTGGGATGGGATCAAAGAAGGCATCCGTGAATCTATCCTTGCAGATCAATCAGACCCCATAATCTCTGAACGAACAATCCAATCCCCCGATGGATTTGAGATGATCAATCGATCGACGGTGACCCTATATTTTAAAGAGCAGCTTGAAATGCACCAAACACACTACGAGAAACGGGGCCATGGCGAACTGCTGCTTACAGAGGAAGAGGAGTACGCCGTCCGCTGGTATTACCGGCATGAAATGGAGCTCTTCTTAGAGAAGGCGGGGTTCTCGTGCATCGAGATCAAAGACGAATCCTTTGAGCAAACTCCGCAAGCTACTATCTATATTGCCTATTCATAGAGAAGTTGCTTTGTTGTGTCAAAAAAATTTATTTGATCCCAAAATCGATAAATTGCTGATTTTGGGATCAAAATTTTAAGTCATTTTTCCATAGCAACTCTCCCTATTGTTTTTAGCAACGATTTCATTCCCGTAGAACGTTTCTCGTTTCAAAATCGGACCCGGCCGCAACCAATTCGCACCGCCTCTCTCATCCCCGTCCAGATCAAAATCCCTTGCAACGAAGCGACCCCACTTTACCAAATCCTGTCTCCAAAGATCAAGGAACTTAAGGCACTTGGGATGACCAACGCCGACATCGCAGCAAAACTCGAAATCAACAGAAAAACAGTAGCAAAAAGCTTGTAAAATTCATATACCGATGACCCGATAAAGATCTGAGATGTTCTTTAAAAAACTGGCTCTTCCGCTAGTGTCGATTGGAATACCTCAAAGGAATGGCCATTATTTTTGATGGTGCTTTCAGTCAACTCCTTAAACCACATCCCTGCGTTTGGCGCAATGTATATGCCGTCGACTAAAACTTCCAGATCGATATCTATATAGTAACCTTCGGGGATGTCTTGAGCCGAAAGGTCAATTTGACCATTCCTGATATGAGGCAGCCAAAAGAGACATCGTAGTTCTCTTTCATAGTCGAAACTGTTTCGTTTATGTAATACGGAGTAGAATCCACCATCATATGCAGGAGCAGGGCAGTCTTCGCCGGTATCCAGATTCCTCATTGAGCCCATCCAAAGAGCGTTGCTGTAATCAATATAGTGAACTTGTCCAATAAAGATTCGTTTTTCAGTTACATTGAAGGAATCTCTTAACTTCTTGAAGGTCGTCCTGATTGCGATTCCTTCATTTGTTCGTCCATTTGACGTATATCGATTCCACATTGCTTCGGATTCGATAGGATTCATATGCCAACAACTCACATACATTTGTCTTCTAGAATTACGACTATAGGCTCTCAAAGTTCTAAGACATTTTCCACCGTAACCCATTTCTTGGAAATGCTGCTCTCGATCATCAAGACTCCCCTTAGGGTATGAGCCTTCAAAAGGGTCCCCTAATAAGTCAGTTCTACAAAAATACAAGGATTTTTTTTTCGAGCAGGGAAGCAAACTTTGTAAAATCGAGATAGCGCCAAAGGACAGTATCTTCTGAAGGACTGATAAATTGAGCATGTTCTTCAAACATTGCAACCTTTTACTTCTCTAATATTTCTCGTACATTGATAGCTATTTTGAAGTTAACCCCAAGAGCTTCAAAATGAGCTTTTCCGCAATCAGTCTTTAAATTTTCGGTTTCTCTTCGTTTGGAAGCATCGTGCGTGCTTTTAGTTTCACGGATAAGATAGAGCTTTTCGTCGTCTTCAATGGAAACGGCCCAGTCTGGATTATAGTTTCCAAGAGGAGTGGGGACAATGAATTCTCGAGGTAGCTTGCAGAAAAATTTAACGCGTTTATTGGAATCAAGGCCTTCAGCTACTTGTCGCTCCAGCGCTGAATCAAAAGGAACGCAGTCGTATGGAGTTCGGTTATCTGTGCTTTGTACCTGGTACAGATTATTCAAATATCCAACGATCTCTTCGTGCTGAAAGAGCCGCATCTCATAGTATTGATCTTCGATTTGTTCGTACTTGATCCCCTGAGATACTGTTTCATGGAGTGTGCGGGTTATTAGCTTGGCAATTTGCGTCATAAAAGCTTGAGGATTTACAAGAAAATCCTGCAGTCGCTCTGATTGCTTGAGAATTTCTACTAGTGTTCCGCGAGTCAGCTCAGTTTCTCGTTGGAGAAAAGCAAGAATGTCTGGCAAGGCATAAGAAATAACGACCGATTCGGTTTTACTATCGAGAACCTGCCCTCCTTCTACACCAGCATTATTAATATCAATTTCCCTCTTGTCGATCAGAATGCTCACTGGCCTGATAGAATCCATCTTCTTAATTTTTGCAATGGCATTTCTAATAAGGTCTCTTGTTTCGAATTCTACGAAGTAGCGGGTCTTTTTAGAAATTTTCTCCCATAGGATTTTAAAATCTTCGTTAAGTTCAATCTGCTTGTTATATTTGAGTGTTCGGCGTTCTCTTGCGTTTACGATACGGTCTTTGAAAATATGCCGTTTCAGTTCATCAATAATAGTTGAGGACATATGTTGAAGTGCCTCGGGCAGTTCAAGCTGAAATCCGGGCTTTTCCGGCGTAAATTTGTCTGTGATGCGGCCTTGTTGGTCGATATAGCCTTGGTTTTCAAGGGCACCCCAGATCTCTTTGCTAATAACACCATTAAAGAGGGGGCTGAAAGTGGTTGGCTCGATACGCCCAAACTTAATCCCTAGATCGCTTTCTATATCTTCTTGAAGCCCCTTGGCATAATCCTGAAAGGGCTCACTTGCAATCACGGTCAATCTATTGATTGCATCATCATGGATACGGTCGCCGCATTGGTTGACCGGTAATCTAAGCCCTCTTCCAAGGGTCTGACGACGTTCTCGTTCTACGCCCATATCTCGCAAAGAACAGATCTGGAAAATATTGGGGTTATCCCACCCTTCTTTTAGGGCAGAATGGGTGAAAATAAACCGCAAAGGCTCTTCTTGTGAAAGCAAGCGCTCTTTGTCCTTCATAATCAGCTTGTAAGTGTCATCATCTGCCTTAGTTGATCCATTGGTGTCTACTATTTGATTCTTCTTGCGATCTGCTGAAAAATAGCCATCATGAAGCTTTTCGACATCAAAAGGAATCAGACCTGCATAGATGGGTTTTTGAGAGATCTTCCGATAAGACTCTTCAAACCACTCAGCAAATTTTCCCTTTTGTGGTTTACCATGTTCGTCATACAAACGGTAATGCGCAACTTTATCGACGAAGAAAAGGGACAGAACTTTAATGCCTTTTTCTGTTAGCCTGTATTCCTTGTGAAAATGCTCTTCAATCGTTCGATGGATTTGAGTTTTGAGCAGCTCATCACCCATTCCACCCTCTTCTTGCTTTACCTGAATGATTTTTCCATTGGAAAACTCAACTCGTTCCAGCCCCTGTTCGGAAGAAATATTTGCCACAATATATCCATCATAGCCGGGTCGATCTGTATGAGCGCTTACGTTAGTGCCTTGATGCAGGGTGATCTTCTTTTCTTTGGAACCATCATCGAAAATTGTCGCTTTGGCATGAGGTGTTTTTGCTCCTTTTGCGTAATCGATCTTATCAATTCGCAGAAAAACTCCATTGAAATTGTTCTCTGCTCGAACAGAATCCACCTCTATCCGTTTGACGAGTCGCATATCATAGGCGCGAATAGGATCCAGTTTGTAGAGCAAATTATAAGGAGTCAAATGGGTCGCAGAATAACGAAGGCAAAAGAGAGGATTCAAAGTTGTGATCGCTTGTCTAGCCTTGTCGGTATTGTCTACGCTTTGTGGCTCATCAATAATCACGATTGGACTTGTGGCTTCGATATAATCGATTGGCTTCCGTCCTGACATTTTGTCTTGTTCCTGATTGATAATATTTAGCTCTGTTTGAAAAGCCTGAATATTAATGATCATGATCTGGATGCTGTTATTCAGCGCAAATTGACGAACGCGGCTTAAGTCGTTTGAGTTATAAACAAAATGGTCAAAAGGAACTTTATCGTAAAGACTGTCAAAATGGTCGCGCATTAATACAATGGAAGATAGCACCCCCTCTCGAACTGCAACGGAGGGAACTACAATCACGAACTTTTTGAATCCATGCTTGCGGTGCAACTCAAAAATGGTGCGCAAGTACACATAAGTCTTGCCTGTTCCTGTTTCCATTTCTATTGAGAAATGAGGAGTGCCATTACTTTTTTCAATTGCGGAAGACTTAGGAAGACGATTTCGTTCTTGAATTGATTGCAAGTTGTTCAGCAATAAATCACCCCACATCAGGCAGTGATTTCCAATTCCAAGCTCCTGAAGCAGTTCACCTTGTTTTCGTGCAAAATGAATGCTTAATGAGCCTTGCATTGTTATTGGCGGCAGTCCTTTTAAAAGGTCTGTAACCGATTGAATTGCATCGAGTTGGTATGTAAGCCCCGCGTCAAATTTCAATTTCATTAGCTAATCTCCTTAGATCGTTCGGAATACATCTTGATTTCCTCCGGATCTTCGAGAAGAAAACGCATGCATGGCATTCGCTTTCAATTGGTCATTCCCTTTGAATGCATGATCAAGACAGATAAACCTTTCAGGATCAGTTGTAGCAACAGCTTCAATGAACTCTCTTGTAATTTCCGATTCCAGACAGATCATCAGCACCCCATCTCCAATAGAATAGACTATTTTTCCAGCTATGTGCTGCTTCTCAATTTTTGCGGTGGGTAGATAGCCTGATTTCAGAAGTAATTCATAAAGAATGTCTTCTTGAGATGCCTTGGGATCGATATGAGGAATATGTCCTTCAAGCTTCAGGAGCAGTTCATGTACAGTTATTTGAGGGGTTGGTTCCCATACCTTAAAGTTGGATTTATCGAGTTTTAAGACTTTGAAGCCTTGACTAGAATTCGCGCTGGGAGTTTCTTTCTCTTTAATTCGAATGACTCGACGGATTCTTTCCTTGCCGATATCAGCAAGCGTTCTAAATCCTGCTTTATGAGCTTCGGATTCGCTATCGCAACGTTCGGGAAGCTGCACCATGATAAACTTGCGGGAAATACCATCTTCCATATTGAGATTAATGATCGCTTGAGCAGTTGTGCAAGAACCTGAAAAAAAATCGAGAACTATATCATCGGATTTCATTTCAATTGATTGAATTAACAGTTCGATTAAAGATACTGGCTTTGGATATGAATAATAGTTTTTGTTTTCAAATAGAGATTCAACAGTTATCCCTCCGTCGCTTTTCAAACTAACAATGGATCGTAATAACAATCTTTCAACATCATTTAGATGTTTCACTAAGCTAGGTTGTGTTTTTTCATCTTTATCAAACCATATTTTTCCACAAACGCACGTTCCATTATGAAGTTCTATGCAATTTTCATAATCAAGCAATTCATCGAATGTTTCTTTTTTCCATCGCCAACCTCGTTCAGGGATTTTTACAGGTTTCTTAGTTTTAGGATGTAAAACTTCATAGCGAGGACCATTTGTTTCGGCATTTGGCCAACTAACATTAATTTTCCCCCACAATTTATAATCAGAATCCAAAGAATTATATAAAGTAATTCCTCGGTCATATCCTTTGCGAGAATATAATTCTCTAACTTCATTTTCAGCCTGAGGAAGCGGAATTTTTTTGTCTTTTAATTTTTTTAATAGAGTTTCAATTTCATCAATACCCTCTTTAGGCATTGTAAATCTATGTTCTATAGATTTGTTTTTAACATAGATTAAAATGTATTCGTGAATGCTCCCAATTCCCTCGTCATTTTTGGGAATGCGTTTATTCCATATAATTGATTCAAAGAAATTCTCTTCACCAAAGATTTCATCGCATAATTTTCGTAAATTAGTCACTTCATTGCCATCAATGGAAATGAAAATTACTCCATCTTCTCGTAAAAGATTTCTCGCTATATACAGGCGTGGGTACATCATATTTAGCCACTTAGTGTGAAAACGACCTTCATTAGCAGTATTCGTGGAGAATTTCTTTCCCTTATCATCAACCAATCCAGCATAAGCAAGATAGGTGTCGAGAGATTCTGCATAGTGATCTGGATAGATAAACTCCTTTCCAGTATTGTAAGGAGGATCAATGTAGATCATCTTGACTTTGCCGTAATAGGACTTCTGAAGGAGCTTCAATACTTCGAGGTTATCACCCTCGATAAAGAGATTTTCAGTAGTATCAAAATTAACGGATTCTTCTCGGCATGGCTTAAGAGTTGCGAGGGATGGTTGCTGGATAATCTTTAGGCATTCCTTTTTTCCAGGCCACTCCATTCCATAACGTTCTTTACGGCCCTCAAAAAGATCGCTAAAGGTCCCAAGCTCAGCCTTGAGCTTTTCAAAATCAATAGATTCAACCAAATCTCCTTTTTCATTTATCGTCTCTGTAAAAACAGAAGGGAAAAGAGCTTTGAGACTGGCTCTGTTTTCAGAGCTGACATCCATTGATTCGAGCGAAGTTATTTTCGGCTCGGTTTGTGGTGTATTCATTTGAACTCCTGCGCTGTTTTCCTTCATTAAAATACCTTAAATTAGTTTCCACCGGATGGTGAAAAGAGTTTGTTCTTCTATATTTTGTTTTAACTTGGCTTGAGTTTGATCGATCAGGTCGTCTTTTTGCCTATCGATTCCTCTAACAGCTTCATCATACTCTCTCCAAGCGGAGTCTCTCTTTTTCTCGAGTGTGCGTAAATTTCTCTGGATTGCCAACTTTTCAGGAAAATTAAGAGCCGTTCGCACCTGTTTTTTTAACTCCGTAATTTCGCTATCATAATCATCTAGTGTGGTTTTTAGCGACTGTCGTTTATCGTCGGCCCAATGGTCAAGCTTGTTCATCTCTTCTTGAAAGAAAACGCTGCTTCTCTCAGAGATAATGGAAAGGAGCTCGGCTTTCATGCGTTGATAGGCCAAATCGATGAGAGGAGTAGGGATAGAGGGGGAGTATCGAACATCGGCCGGTAGATTAAAGAGTCGACGGGCTTGGTCTGCCTCTAACTCATTGCCATTATCAGTTAATGCGATCGAAAGAATGTGGTCTTCAGAGTCTAGCGCATTGACTGTCAATCGTTTCACCGCAAGTATGCCGGAATGTCCAATAAGAGGTTCTAGGGCGGTTATTTTCCTCCCCTGTCCAGTGTAGCGGAAAACAAGCTCGGCTGGTGGTAGCTGTTTTTCTTGAGCTGAGTTAAGGACCCAGTGTGCAAGTGGGTGTTGACTTCGATAATGATAGCCAGTGATGTCTTGTCGTTTAAGTGTGTAGAGACCGGTTTGAATTTCCGGATTAGGGGGCGTTTTCAGTGTGAATGAGAGCGCAGCTTCATTAAAAGTAGCCTGTTCTTTGAGGATGTGTTGCGTTGTGTCCCAGAGCAGAGCCTCATAAAGACTGAGAGATTCAGTCGTTTTTTCTTTATAGATGTTGAGTTTTTCTGCCACCTCAGCATCAAAATTCTCCAAAAGCTTTTGGCGTGTGGACCGCATATTTTCGATAATCTCAGCGCTCAGGTCATGTTGCAATGTGTCGAAGGCTGATTGGATGTCTTCTTTCTTTCTACACGTTTGGTAAATGTCGATAATCCGCTTTTCAAAGTCGATTCCAGATTCGATGCTGCCAAGTACTTCGTCGCTGGCACCAAAAACACCGTTGAAAAGGCGGAATTTTTCAGAAAGAAGCTGATACACCCGTTGATCTGCGGCATTATTTTTGTTGAGAAAATTGACTACCACGACATCGTGTTTTTGGCCGTATCGATGACACCTGCCTATTCGCTGCTCAATTCTCTGGGGATTCCAAGGAAGATCATAGTTGACTACGAGGGAGCAGAATTGGAGGTTGATTCCTTCAGCTGCTGCCTCAGTGGCGATCATGATTTTAGCTTTTCCGCGAAAATAATCGACGAGAGCAGCTCGAGTGTCGGCAGTTTTTGACCCTGTAATTTTATCTGTGCCGCTAAAGCGAGATTCCCATTCGGTATAAATGCTTCGTGACTGTCCATCGCTATTAGAGCCGTTAAAAAGAACGAGATCATCAGCATATCCATTTTCTGAAAGGAGTTTGACGAGGTAGTTTTGAGTTCGGCGAGATTCAGTAAAAATGATTGCTTTTTCTGCTCCTCCGAGCTCGCCTGTCATTTGAAATCCTATTTTCAAGGCTTTAAGAAGTGATTCTCCCTTTGCGTTCTGAGTGATTTTCATGGAGAGGTCAAAAAAGCTTCGAAGTTCTAGGATCTCTTCTCGAATGACTTGGTGTTCTTCTGGGGTTAAGGGCTGCGGCGCTTCATCATCATCGATTTCTAATTCATCTGCCAACTCTTCAAATCTTTCGAAATCTTCTTCAAGAGAGCGGTCTGATTTTTTGTCACTTTTAAGGCGCTTTTCGAGCTTGTTGATAAGAGACTCTAAGGCCCCGGCAATGGCGAAAGTCGATGATGCAAGTAATCTACGTAAAACGAGTGTCATCAAGCTCCGTTGACTTGATGGAAGAGCCTGTAGGTTGGGCCGACAGAGATAGTCTGAAATCATATCATAAAGGATTTCTTCGTCTTCAGTGGGTGTAAATTCTTCAGTGTGAGCTTTCCTTTCGGTATATTGGATGTATTTAAGCACTTGGCGTCGAAGGGTACGCTTACAAACCTTATTAAGACGGTTTTTCAGATCATCGAAGCTATCTTCAGAAGTAAGCCTGGCGAATTGAGATCGGAAGCTTTTTAGATCGCCAAAAGCGTGCTCGTCGATAAAACTGACAAGCCCATAAAGTTCGAGCAGTGAGTTTTGAAGAGGTGTGGCTGTGAGAAGTAGTTTGGGCGCATGTTCTGTTGCCTGTTTTAACTCTCGAGCAACCTTGTTCCCAGTTTTATAGACATTACGGAGGCGATGGGCTTCATCAATGACGATGAGGTCCCATTGAACAGATTTGATGAAGTCCGCTTTATTACGAGCGAAGGAATAAGAGCAAATGACGATTTCAGAAACATCAAAGGGATTGCATTCGCCTTCTTTAATGGCCTTTTTAAAAGAGGAGGTTTCCAAGATGATGGAAGGGAGGTAAAATTTTTCTTGGAGTTCTTGATACCACTGTTTCCGAAGACTAGAAGGTAGAATAATTAAAAGCTTTCGCTTTTGCTCAGCCCATTTCTGTGAGAGAACAATCCCGGCTTCAATGGTTTTTCCAAGTCCCACTTCATCAGCAAGAATGGCACCTTTTGAAAGGGGGGAGCGAAAAGCAAATAATGCTGCGTCTACTTGGTGAGGGTTTAGATCGACCTGAGAATCCATTAAAGCTGCCGTAAATCGTTCCACGCTATCCGATGGGCGTCGTCGGAGCAATTCATGAGCAAAAAGCTTTGCATGGTAGTCTGTAATCATACGAGCACACCATTAGCTGCAAGCCGGTAGGAACAAAGACTGCAAGAGGGATTGGATTCCGGGGGCTTTTCTGTATTTAGGGTAGAGTGAATCTCAAGTAATTTTTGTTCAACCCAGGTATCATTGCCAAGATATGGGATGACCGAGATCTCAAATTTTAGGCACTCTCCAAATTCGGGAACGTCCTTCTTTCCATTGCAATAAACAAAATAGCCCGTGGGAGAAACTTGAAAACCATTTTGTCTAAAAAGCCATTGGTAAATCTCCATTTGCCTTTTGTAGTTTATTTGCCAATCGGCATCTAAATTGATTTCGCCTGCTTTACTCGTTGCCTTATAATCGACTATGATCAGTTCTCCAGCGGGAGTGATCCAAACGTCATCAATAGCCCCCATTACTAAAAAACGAGTCGGTTCATGCAGATAAGAAATCCCCTTTTGGTTTTTTCGCCAATCCTCCAATTTTTCATGCTGAAAAGGGATTGCATCAATTTTGTGATTGAGCATCAGAGGATGAGCTTCACCTTTTGCACGGTAGAGATCGAATTCCTTTTTAAGAAGATGATCAACTGCAGAGTTCAGATTGAATGGAAAACCACTTGGTTGAGGAACTCCTAGTTTACGATCGAGGTAAAAGCAAAATGGACATTCGCAAAAAAGCTCGATCTTGGAACGACTTAATTTAAATGGTTTAATATCAGATGGATCGTAGTTCTTTCTTTTCATATTTATCACATGTAATTAATTGAATAATTCTTGAGAAAGAATAACATAAATATAAACAGAATGCAATCAAAGCATTATTTTAATACGAACAAGAAACAGAAAATATCGACATATTTTAAATTCTAAGCTAAAATTCGAAAAATTAATTTTCTATGAAAACATCAATGGCTAACCCTGACGCCTCATTTTCTTCTGGTGATAAGTGTTTTTTATTCTCAAGACTTCCTTTTTGGGAATTAAGGGATCACCTTCCCCTTGAAATTTGGCCTGGCGTCCATTTTGTTCAAACACCTAAGCATGCTCTCAAACAGAGTTCATTGCCCGATGCTCCAAAAGAAGAACATATGGCTTGGTCTGGGTGGGTTTATCCAGGGTATGGACTTCCAGGGATAAACGTATGGGATATCTGCATTAAAATTGACCATGAGGCAAAGATACCAGCTGAATCAAAAAATCTGTGGTTTTGGATGGCCGTTGCTGCCCTCTTCATAGTTAAACCTCTTTTTATAAGCGTTTCAGGTGCGTTCACTTACGGAGATCGAAAAACTGGGTTTTTAGGAAAAAATACTGAAAGGCTTGATTATAGATCTAATATTTGTCTAGAAGGGCAAAGAAAGCCATTTCAAGGTCAGGAAGTACTTTCTTTCAAAATAGAAGACTTCAACCTAGCAAAACATATTTTCCCTTCTTTGATCAGGATTATTAATTCTCAAAAGACATCTCCAAGAGAACTCCATAATCTAAGCACCTTTCTTCAAGCTGCATTTTGGGAAAGACTAAATTATTCAAGTTCGATATTTTCCAAATTATTTCCATTCATTGATTCGTTTACTGGTAACCCTCCTAGCAACCATTCCAAAAAAATCTCCGAAAGAGCGGGAAACTTTTTATCAGAAACTCGGTTATGGAACAGCAAAGGAGTCTTAGCAAAGGAAGCAATAAAATCTCGAACACAATTTATCTGGGAAATCCATCGGTATCCAGAACTTCATGGACATTTTAAAGAACCTTTCTCAATGACTTCCGATCAATCAAGAGAGCCTCAGCTTTATGCTCATTTTGATAAGGACTTATTCGACCTATTTGAAATCAGCCGTCTACTGCTTTTAAAGATGCTGCTTCTTGATGATACAGATTTACACGCCTATTCTCAGATACCGATCCCAAAAATGGCGCTAGCTCCCAATGATGAGAGAGCAAAGATCCTTAACAAAGAACGTGATTTATCAGCCCAATCATTTTTTGCTCGAAGTTTTAAATGTCCAACAGGGCTATCGAGTAATTTTGATTTACTCCCCAAACCAGAACTTCAGAACTAAGGCCTTCAATTCTTTAAAAGAGCTACGAACTACGCTCATCCAAAAAGTAACCAAAAGGCTTCTTGAGTACTTTGGCTATCTTCTCCAACGTCTCCAGTGTAGGCAATGACTGACCTGTCTCATAGCGGGAGATGCTCTTTTGCATGATGTCGGTAACTTTCGCAAGCTCCGCTTGAGTCATATCCATCTCGACGCGGGCGAGCTTGATTTTTTTTCCTAGTTTTTTTGCATCCATATGAAGTAATTGCTTGTCATAAATATACCCTCAAGGGTATATTTTAGTCTTTACAGTGGTAATACAGGTCGTTTTAGGTGAAGCATATTACCGCTTTCAAATAAAGACAAGAGCTATGGAATCATCAGCCAAGATGGAAGCGCATTTACCGGAAGAGCTCTGTATGAGCTTGGATTGGCAAAGCAATCCGGCTTCCAAGAGGCTTCTCGATGCCATTGTGGCCGGTCTTGTCGAGGAATATATCCAAACGGCTAAAGAACATCCCGAATTATTTTCCAAAGATTAGGAGGCCCCTATGAGAGTTGCCGTCTATGCGCGCTACTCCCGACTTTGACACCTGATTTTTGTAAGATTCATAAAATCAGTAGATTAGAAAAAATAAAATCGCGTGTGCCACTACATTTGTGCGCGATTCATGATTTTTAGCTTCAAACATTCTCCTCTACGCACTTCAGCAATCTTGGAGGGATCGGAGCACCAATTGTTGCAAACAACCGCGCAGCATTTCCCTTGATATCGCTACGAACCCAGACGCGAGCATTTTTTACTGACACCGGAATCGCCCGAACTTCAGCCAACTCTCTCATTGCCTCAACTACTGTTAGAGGGCGCTCTTTGATTGTTCCTTCTTGAATCGCAATGCTTTCCAGAGTAATACCCTTTTGACGGAGCAATTTAGTAATTTGTGCTTCGCAAAAATAGGCTAAAAAACACATGGTGAGATGCCCCTTAATTCGTTGATCTGTCCAATGATACACCGGACGAGCTCTAAGTGTTCCCTTAATTTCACCGAATGCATCTTCCACTATCCATAAATGCTTGTAAGCCATGATAACATCGGACGGACTCATTCGATCGACCGGAACATTGGTGACCAGGCCAAAAAATCCATCCTTGCGTGATTCTGCGGCAATCACAGCCTCGTCAAGTTTGGGTTCTCCTTTTTTTAACCCAGTCACGTATTTCCGATAGTTTGTGTTGGATACAAAATTTCTCGGGGTACTCTTTTTGGTTAATTTCTTCCTGATCTTTGACAAGATATCTTCTCGGGTTTCCCTATCACGCTCGGCGCGTTTTTTTGACCATGTGATAATGCAACGATCTCCATTATGAGTGGTTTCATAACATTCCAACTCATCATTCATTTTTGTAAAACGGCTGCGATCGTAAAACTCATCGTGACGTCGCTTAATCACTCCTAGTTTCATCCCGACAATGAATTCGCCATGTTCTTCGTTCCCACAGTGGGCGCGAATATGCTCCAAATTTTTCGCGGAAAAAAGTCCACGATCGGCCACAAAAATAAAGCGCCGTATTTTGAATTTCTCGCGCATGCGTTTGACGATATCAACGAGGGTAGCCCCTTCAAACATATTCCCGGGGTACACTTCAAATCCAAGTGGAATACCATCGGTATCGACAAGCAATCCCAATACAACTTGTGTGCAATCACTGCGCATCTCTTTGGAATATCCGAAACGACATAACTCCCCAAGGTCCTCTCTAGTGCTCTCAAATCGCAACGTAGTGAGGTCATAGAGCACTACGTCAACCGATACGTTCAAAAGATCGCGGTCATGCCAGTATAAATCTTGCTCAATCTGTTCTTGATGTTGGCTGAGCAAATCCAGTGTTCGATAAAGGTGGTGTAATTCATCCTTGCCGGAGAGGATTTCCGGGTATAGTTTGTCTTGCCAATGTTCGAAAATCTTCAATTTCGAGCCCGGATTGAGAAAACGACATACGATCATTGTAAAAACAATGCGTTCGAAATTGAACTGCAGTTGAGAGTGCTGTGCGGCAATCTTTGCGAGAAGCGGCTGAATGCCAAAACAAGCAAAGATATGCTGTAGTATCAGTAAGGGTCCCAGAATATAGGTGTCCTTTATTTCCAAAGCCTTAGCTGCATCCAGAGCGGTGAGCACATCTTTATGTCGACTGATAGCTGCTATTAGAGCATCGAGTCGATCTTCTCCCACTTTACCGAGAGACAACAAAGTACGTTGTCTTACCTTGCCTTGATCCCGGTAAGATTCTACGAGGTGATAGTAGCCCTGTCCTTTCCTATTGGTAGTGATTCTGATAAACATGACATGGTCATATACCATGTCCACTTCATTTTTTGCAAATTTTCATTCGAAATTTTTTGGCCTGTGTTCACTACGTTTTTCATTTTTTTGAGGTGCCTCTCATAGACAAGATAACCCCAAAAATGGCCTTCAGGTGTCAAAGTCGGGATTTATATATCACTGCTACAAGCCAAAATTACACTTAAGAATATGAACCTCCTCAAAGAGGATCCAGAGAGAACCATTGAAATTTCATTCCCAAAAATCAGAGAAGGTCGCTCGTACGGTCAACTGAAACGTTTTTATGATACTGGATCGCCAACATTTCATACGCCTTTGGACGAACTTCATGGTCAGCTTGTTACATTCGTAGCTAACGCCGAAGTAATCAACCAATTGTTTCGTGATGTGCATTGTAGATTTACACAACCAAAATAGACTGAAATCCCTTACTCACAAGCATTTTCTTTTAAATGCTCTTGCAAGAAAGATCGAATATCGCTTCTGACTTGATCAAAGAGCGCTATTCTTTCATCAGTGGTGCCATAAAACCAGCCCGTTTGAGGAGATAGGGGACACGCGATATTAAAATAAGCTGCGTCGACGAAGCTCCCATGGTGCGTATGCTTGTAATACACAAACTTGTGTCCCAAACGTTTCATGAAATCGAGCTCGCCGGAATTTTTCTGCTCTAAATCCCTTTTTTCCGCAAAAAGAATGAACGTTGGATAGTTATTGTTTAAAGGAAAGGGGAAAAGTTGCGGATCAATAGCCACGATGCATTCCTTCGAGTCCTTTGTCTCATGAGGAAATAAGGTAGCAGCTGGATTGCCGTAGCCATTCGATGCAAAAAGCACCACCGAATTGGCTCCCATGGAATAGCCAATACATCCCACTCGTTCTAAATTAATGGAATTATAAAACTCACTTTCATTACTCTTTTTAAGCCAATCAAAAACAAAGCGCATATTATTGATAACGCGTGAGTATTTTATAAGGTTCGTTTCCTTGTCATGTTTTAGCTGATGTTGGATCGCAATCACAACATATCCATGGCTGGCCAAATCCTCAGCAATGTAGGCCAGATCAGACAACAGACATCCATTGCCATGATTGAGGAAAATAATTGGATGTTTTTTCGTATTTTTTAAAAATCCAAGGTCGTTTTCTTTTTTGCCGAAAACTTCTTCGTTTAAATTTTTCCAAGTGGTGAGGGAATCAAAAATATCTTGCGCTCTTTCTTCCAAAAATTTTGAACAGGGAACTTGAGGCCCTTCTTGTTTTGGAAAATAAACCCAAATCGGGACCAGCCTGCCGTTCGGATATTCCGGTTCCTTGCGCCCCTGATCGATCAAATCAAAAGGTTTGATTCCTACTTGGTAAGGTCCTGTAGGAATAGCAGTTTGCAGCTTTGCCTCTATCTCACTTCCCGAAAAAAGCTCTCAAAGAAAGCGTTGTACCACTCTCTTTTTTGCTATGCGCTCCATCGCATGGGCTATCTTACGCTCAATGAGCTCCATGAGCGGATTTTTCATCGCTGGCTTCTTGGCTACTCCCTTGATATGTTGAGAGAAGAGGTTAAGAGCTTTGCGCTACAGCTCCGTGAAAGCCATTTTTATCCTCCGGCCATGGCCCATCTGCGCCATGCTAAAGAGAGGGGCCATCTCACCCTTCTTCTCTCCAATTCCCCGCAGTTTCTGGTGGGCGAGCTTGCCGAGCTTCTCGGTTTTGATGCTGTCTATGCCAGCTCCTATGCAGAAGACAGCGAACGCAGACTCTCTGCGATCTCCTCAGTTGTGACGGGCATTGAGAAAGCCGACATTTTGAAAAAATGTGCGCATAAGTTCGGCATTTGTAAAGAAAATATTGTTGCCTACTCCGACAGCTATTTAGACCTTCCCTTCCTGCAAGCTGCAGGAAGGGGAGTGGCCGTGAATCCTGACAGGAGATTGCGCGCCTTTTCCAAAAAGGCGCACTGGCCCATTCTTTAGATTTCACCTTTAAGAGTACAGCCGGATTCCGGCGATCAGAAAATTATCTTGTATTTTTGAACACGAATGATTAAAATATGGGTATAT
>Ga0209211_10001593_pt1 | contig 42420 bp, 36 predicted proteins | sample RifGroA2_FD_183992 | JGI IMG/M metagenome (GOLD analysis project Ga0209211, IMG submission 183992) | Groundwater microbial communities from Rifle, Colorado, USA - Groundwater A2 (SPAdes) (version 2) | ecosystem: Environmental > Aquatic > Deep subsurface > Groundwater | place: Rifle, Colorado...
CACAACTACATCCCCAACTGGCTGAAGCTGGTGAAGGAGGGCAAGCTGTTCGAGGCGGCCGAGATGTCGCACAAGACCAACAGCCTGCCGGAAATCTGCGGCCGCGTTTGCCCGCAAGACCGGCTGTGCGAAGGCGCCTGCACCCTGGAGCAGGGCGGCTTCGGTGCCGTCACCATCGGCAGCGTGGAGAAGTACATCACCGACGAGGCGTTCAAGGCCGGCTGGCGCCCTGACATGTCCAAGGTGATCTGGAGCAACAAGAAGGTGGCCATCATCGGCGCCGGCCCGGCCGGCCTCGCCTGCGCCGACGTGCTGGTGCGCAACGGCGTCAAGCCGGTGGTGTTTGATCGCTACGAGGAAATCGGCGGCCTGATCACCTTCGGCATCCCCGAGTTCAAGCTGGAAAAGAGCGTGATCAAGACCCGCCGCCTGATCATGGAAGAGATGGGCGTCACCTTCCGTCTCAATACCGAGATCGGCGTGCAGGTCACCATCGACGAGCTGCTGGAAGAGTACGACGCGGTGTTCATGGGCATGGGTGCCTACAAGTTCATGAAGGGCGGCTTCGACGGCGAATACCTGCCCGGCGTGCTGGAAGCTCTACCGTTCCTGATCAACAACGTGCGTCACAGCATGGGCACTTTGCCGGAGGGCGAGGCGCACCAGTCGATGCAAGGCAAGCGCGTGGTGGTGCTGGGTGGTGGCGATACCGCGATGGATTGCAACCGCACCGCCATCCGCCAGGGCGCCAAGAGCGTGATCTGCGCCTACCGCCGCGACGAGGCCAACATGCCTGGCTCCAAGCGCGAAGTCGGCAATGCCAAGGAAGAAGGCGTCGAGTTCTTGTGGAACCGCCAGCCGCTGGGCATTGGCGAGGGCTCAGACGGCAGCCTGCGCCTGCACCTGGCGGAAACCCGGCTAGGGGCTCCGGACGAGAAAGGCCGTCGTGCCGCCGAGGTGGTCGAAGGCTCGGAACAGGTCATCGAGTGCGACCACGTCGTGATCGCGTTCGGTTTCCAGACCGAGGCGGCAGACTGGTTCGGCCACACCGGCATCAAGACCGACAAGCGCGGCCGCACCGTGGCACCGGAGCAGCAACCGTTCAAGCACCAGACCAGCAACCCGAAGATCTTTGCCGGCGGCGACCAGGTGCGCGGCGCCGATCTGGTGGTACGGGCGGTGTTCGAAGGCCGGCAGGCGGCGGAGGGGATGCTGAGCTATTTGCAGGTGTGGTAAGGCCAAGGTTGGCCGCAACGCTGCGGCCAACCTTGTGATCAGCAAAAGCAAAACCCCAGCCAGCTGGCGTAATGCCATTCAGTTAAGTGTTTGGGCTTATGATTGAAGGCATCTGTAACCACAATTTCATGTGAAAACGCCGCGCTCACAATCATGGGGCGCGGCGTTTGCTTTCCTTAACTAACGGGCCTCACACCTGTCGGCGGGTTTTGTTTTGTGGAGGCTGAGTTCTTGGCGCAGGCACTTCGGTGTGGAGTCGTGGTCAGGTGGGCAGCTTAGGTATTAATTTTGCGCATACTAGATTTATAGCGATTCAGTCCTGTGTTTCAGGGGACTCGTTCACGTTATCAGCCCGTACGCCTAGATTTCCTCGCCCCACAATACCATTACCCTTGGATGGCCGGAACACTTACGCTCCGGTAACGTGTGGTGCGACGCAACATGATGATTGCCCAATTGCACGCCAAGAGCATTAATATTTTCAACTTAATGAGTATAATTACTGGCTACATCTAATGGTTCTATCATTTTATGATAGTATGACTTTGGCTATACTATTGGTATTCTTGGTTGTTCTTAGCTAAGGTCGTTCGTCTGGTGTGGTCATGCTTATGTTCAGTATCTGCAAGAAACGGAGCTCTTGAATGAAAAAATCCCTGATGATGGTTCTGATGGCCGGCTTGTTGGCTGGTCAAACCTTCGCTGCCACCGTTCCGGCGGCTGTTGGCGCAGGCACCGGCTCTGCTGGTGCTGGTGCTGGTGCTACCGGCGCGGCTGCGGCCACCGGTGCTACCGCCACTGGCGCTGCAGCCACCGGCGCGGTTGCTGCCGGTGCAACGGCAACGGCTGCTACGGCAGCAGGTGTCGCTGCCGCTGGCCTATCCGTAGGTACCATCGCTGCTATCGGTGCTGCTGTGGCTGCGACTGTTGCGGCAACTTCCAGCTCGGATTCGTCGACTTCCCACGCTGCCACCAGCCACCACTAAACGTGAAGTGGCTTGAACAAGGCCAGATGCTGTTTGTCCAAGCATCTGGCCTTTATCTGAATATCATAAAAACACTGTGTCTAAATCGTTTGCTCTCCTGAGCAGCAGCACCCCTTTTCTGCTCTGCAGCCTGGCTTTCGGTGCTCCCAGCCTGTCCGGCCAGGATGGCTATATCAACATGCCCAGTGCCTATACCGGTGAGGATGGCACTTGGAGTATCGGTTACAGCAACGACAAGCCCTACAGCTCGTTGTGGACGTCCGTCACCATTCTGCCTGCCTTACAGATGACGGCCCGTTATGTCGGTATTGCCGGCATCGCCGGTTTTGACAACCAGCAGTACGGCGGCAACTACGGTCGCTACAAAGACAAGGTATTCGACGCCAAGCTGCAATTGCTGCCAGAGGGCGAGTACACCCCGGCCATTGCCGTCGGCCGCACCGACCTGTTCGGTACCGGCCTGTTCCGTGGTGACTACCTGGCCGCCAGCAAGAAGCTGGGCGATGTAGAAACCACGCTGGGCTTTGGCTCCGGCCGTATCGACGGCCCCTTTGCCGGTGTGCGCTGGACCCCGTCGCAGTACCCCAACTGGGCGGTACTGGCCGAGTACGACGCCAACAATTACCAAAAAGACTTCCGCGCCAGCGAAACCTTTGCCAAAGAACGCACACCCGGTGTCAAGGCCGGGGTGGAATACCGCTGGGGCTGGCTCGCCATGCAGGCGGCTTATCAGCGCAGCCACAGCAGCCTCAATGCCATGGTCAATATCCCGCTCAACGAGCGGGAATTCGTACCCAAGATTCAAGAACCATCTTATTACGCACCGAAAGAGATTCCCGCCCGCCCCAGTACCGAAGAGTGGCGCAGCAACCCGGAACACGCCCAGGCCCTGCAGCGAGTGCTGCAAAAACAGGACTACACCCTGGTCAGCATCGCCTACCGGCGCGGCACGCTCACGCTGAATCTGGGCAACAGCCGCATCTCCGATGTCGGACGGGCGGTGGGGCGTGCCGTGCGCACCGCGCTCTATTACGCCCCGCGCGAAACCCGCACCATCAAGGTCACCTATACCGAACTTGATCTGCCGGTCGCCACCTACGAATTCTTCGACATGGCGGCCCTGAGCGACTATCTGGCCGGCAAGATCAGCCGCGAACGCTTCAGGGAGTTCGTGCTGGTCCGCTCCGCTGACCCGCATGACCGCATCGCCCATAGCGAAGATAACGGCGCCCTTGGCGTCGGCCTGTCCGACGAGGCCGGGCTGTCCGTGCTGCTGTCGGAGGACGGCGACATGGTCCAACTCAGAAAGCAGGATTCGCTGCTTAACCGTTTCAAGATCGCCCCCAAGGTGGCGTTCTACTTCAACGACCCCAGCGGCGCCTTGCATTACGACCTCAGCTTGGCCAGCAATATCGATCGCCGGCTGGGCGAGGGGCTGTACCTGAATGCCGGTATTGGCGCCACGGTGCTGGAAGACGTCAGTGACGTCTCGCAGGCCTCCAACAGCCTGCTGCCGCATGTACGTTCGGACGTGGCCGAGTACAAGCGCGGGAACCGGGTCAAGCTATTCAAGGCCATGCTCAACCAGTATTACAAGCCGGCCAGCAACTGGTACGCCCGTGCTTCGGCGGGCATGTACGAAGAAATGTTTGCCGGGGCGGGCGGGCAGGTGCTGTTTGTGCCGCCGGGCAAGCGCTGGGCGGCCGATCTCAGCGTGGATGCGGTGCGCCAGCGGGGCTTTGAAGGCTGGTTTGGCATGCGGGATTACCAGACGGTCACATCGCTGGCCTCGCTGCATTACCGCCTGCCGTACGGCATCACGGCCACGGCACGCGCCGGCCGCTTCCTGGCCAAGGACAATGGCGTGCGGCTCGAATTCAAGCGCCGCTTCCGTTCCGGCATGGAAATCGGTGCCTGGTACACCCGCACCAATGGCAACGATATCACCAATCCGGGGACGCCCGACTCGCCCTACCACGACAAGGGTATTTTCTTCTCGATCCCGCTTGATGCCATGCTGACTGTTGATTCGCGCTCCAAGGGCAACTTCTCCATTTCGCCGTGGACACGGGACGTGGGGCAGATGGTGGCCAGTCCTGGCGATCTGTATGGCATTGTCGAGGGGGATGAGCAGCAGGTGCAGGCCTTCGACGGCCTCGGCAATTTTGCCGAGCACCCCTCCGAGAGTGAACACCCTGCCATTAGCCGCCCGGTCGAGCGCTTCACCCCCTGGCCGGCCATCAAACTGCGGCTGGACGACTCCGCCAGTGCCTTCCCGGAGCTGACTCCGCTGGCCAAAGGCGTGCTGCTGGCGGGCGGCGCCATCGGCCTGGCCTCGCTCAATGACAAGCGCTGGGACGATCTGGTATCGCACCGGCAGGACAGCAAGCTGCTCAAAGCGTGGGACAATTTTGGCAAAACGGCGCCGTGGCTGGCGGTCGGAGGTGCCGGCATGGCGCTGGCGCTGGGGGATGACCGACTGCAAAACACCGGGCTTATCGCCCTGCAATCGGCGGCCGTGGCCGGTGGCGGCAGCCTGCTGATCAAGCAACTGGTCAACCGCGCTCGTCCCGAGGCAGACAAGGGCCACTGGGCAACCCAGTCGGTGGGCCAGAGCCGCAGTGACAGCTCTTTCCCGTCCAACCATGCGGCGGTGGCCTTTGCCGTGGCTACCCCTTTTGCCAGCGAATACGACGCACCCTGGCTGTATGGGGTGGCCGCAGCCGCCTCGCTGGGCCGCACTGCCGAGCGCAAGCACTGGCTGTCCGGCACGGTAGCCGGCGGGTTGCTCGGCTACGCCACCGGTACCTGGTTATGGAAGGCACAACGCCATGACGGACTCTCATTGACCGGGCTGAATCTGGGGCCCGACCAGATTGGCGTCACCGTCCAGAAAAGCTACTGATGACCCGCACTCAGGCCAACAGGATTCCACATCAAGGTTTATTACGAATGCACAAGACACCCATGAACATTGCACTGCGCACACTGTGTCATACCCTGTCCCTGGCTTTGCTGAGCAGTGGTGCCGTGGCGGCCAGCTTGCCGGCCAGCAACCCCATGCTGACCCCGGGCTACGATGTTTCGGTAGCCAGCGGCCTGCCCAGCATCAGCAATGGCGCACCGGTCACGGCCAATGTGGTGAAGGCAAGCGCCCCGTCAGCGCCCGGCTCCGCTGACCTGGCGCGTCAAGGCAGTGCCTTCAGCGGCTACGTCAAGAATGTTACCGGTGCCTCGCTCCCGCTGTTTGGGCAATCGCTGTTCCATGGCGTGCCGACCACCTTTGCCCCGCTGGAAGCCGGCCAAGTCAACCCCGATTATGTCATCGGGCCGGGGGACGAACTGCAGGTGCGCGGCTGGGGCATGGTGGACATTGACCTGACCATGACGGTGGATCGCAGCGGCAGCATCTATCTGCCGCGGGTGGGCTCGGTCAACGTGGCCGGTGTCAAGTACCTTGACCTGCAAGGCCACCTGAAAAAAGCCGTCAACCGCATTTTCACCAACTTCGAGTTGACCGCCAGCATCTCCCAAACCCGTGCGGTGCAGATCTACGTGGTCGGCCATGCCGTCCGCCCCGGAACCTACACCCTGAGCGCCATGAGCACCCTGCTCAACGCGCTGTTCACCTCCGGCGGCCCCAGCGGCACCGGTACCCTGCGTGACATTCAGGTCAAGCGCGGCGGCAATGTTGTCACCCATTTCGACCTGTACGACATGCTGGTCAAGGGCGACAAGAGCCGGGACATTCCGCTGCAAGACGGCGATGTGATCCTCATCCCCGAGGTAGGTCCGCTGGTGGCCCTCACCGGCGACGTCAAAACCCCGGCCATCTACGAGATGAAAGGCCAGACCACGCTGGCCGACATCGTCAGCTGGTCCGGCGGTCTGAACTCGGCCACGGCACAAAAGCCCGTTATCGTGGAAAAGAACATCGACAACCGTTACCAGACCGTGATGGAAATCGGTGCAGACAAGGGCAATCTCCAGGCCCGTCTGGCGGCTTTGCCGCTGGCCCCGGCAGAGGTCTTCCGCGTGTTTTCGCCGGGAGCCATCGCGGTAGAAGCGCAGAAAGAGCGCGAATTTGTGCGAGTGGCGGGTGAGGTCCGACAGACCGGCGTATTCCAGATCAACAAAGGCGAGACCCTGCGCGAACTGGTCGCCCGGCTGGGGGGCGCCCGTGACGACGGTTACCTGTTTGCCACCCAGATGAACCGGGAGAGTGTCCGTGTAGCCCAGCAGGACAAATTGAACGAAGCGGCAGACCGCTATGAAAAAGAAGTGGAACTCTCGGCCTCCCAGCGCATCGCCGGTCTTTCCAATAAAGAAAACATCGAGGCACTGACTGCCGAAGTAGAACGACAACGCCGCATTGCCCAACGCCTGCGCATGGTCCAAGCCACCGGCCGCATCGTGCTGGAACTGCCCGATGGCAATGCCGAGCTGAAAAACCTGCCCGATATCCCGCTGCATGACGGCGACAGCGTCTATATCCCGCGCAAACCGGGTACGGTCGATGTGTTGGGTGCGGTGTATCAGCAAAACACCTTCATCTTCAAACCGCGCCGCAGCGTGAACGACTATCTGGATCTGGCCGGTGGCATCAATTCCAGCGGTGACAAGGACGAGATGTACGTTATTCGCGCTGATGGCACCGTGCGCAGTAACCGCAATAGCGGCTGGCTGGCCGGCTTGGGCGGCGAGCGCACCAACCCAGGTGATACTGTGGTGGTGCCGGAAAAGATCGAGCGCTCTAACTGGACCCAGACTCTCAAGGAATGGACCAGCATCCTGTACCAGTTTGGCCTGGGGGCCGCCGGCCTCAAGGTACTGAAAGACTGACAACCCGCCCGGCGGCCGAGCATACGGCCGCCACGAGCATGGATACCCCAAATGTCTGAACACAACACGCAACAAGCAACGTCCCAGGACGACGAAATCGACCTGATGGATATTGCCGTGGCCCTAGCCCGGCAAAAGAACTGGCTGATCGGCTGCACGGTGGGAGCTGGCACCCTAGCCTTGGTGGTTAGCCTGCTGATGACCCCCATTTTTACCTCTACCACACGTATCTTGCCACCACAGCAGCAATCCTCTGGCATGGCCGCGGCCTTGGGACAACTGGGGGCGCTGGCGGGAGCCGCCGGTGGCTTGGCCGGGCTTAAGAATCCGAATGATCTGTATGTCGGCATGATGCAAAGCGAGACCGTAGCGGACAGCCTAATCAAGCAATTCAAGCTGCAAGAGCGCTACGAAACCGACACCATGGTCGCTACCCGTAATGCCTTGGCAGGTATCCGGCAGATCAGCAGTGGCAAAGACGGCTTGATCAGTGTCAGCGTGGATGACAAAGACCCTGCCTTTGCCGCGCGGCTGACCAACGCCTATGTCGACGAGTTGAAGAAACTGACACAAACGCTGGCGGTGACTGACGCCGCCCAGCGCCGGCTGTTCTATGAGAAACAGCTCATGCAAGCCAGAGATAGCCTCGCCGATGCCGAGGTGGCCTTGAAACAGACACAAGAAAAAACCGGCCTGTTACAATTGGACAGCCAAGTGGCTGCCATTATTAGCAGTGCCGCTCAGCTCAAGGCCAATATTGCCGCAAAAGAAGTGCAACTGGAGGCGATGAAGAGTTTTGCCACCACGCAAAACCCGGATTACCTGCGAGCCCAAAAGGAGCTCAATGGGCTGAAGGCACAACTGACCAGAATGGAAAAAGGCAAGGCCAGTGACGGCGACTTCATGGTGCCTACCGGTAAAGTGCCGCAAACCGGGCTGGAATACGTACGCAAGCTGCGCGACGTCAAGTACTACGAAACCATGTTCGAGTTGCTGGCCAAACAGTTTGAAGTGGCCAAGCTGGAAGAGTCTCGCGATAGTTCGATTGTTCAAGTACTGGACAAGGCAACACCGCCAGACTGGAAATCCAAGCCTAAGCGTGCCTTGATCGTCGCCATGGGGCTGCTGGGTGGCTTCTTCGCGGGAGTGTTACTGGCACTGGTGCGCGAGCACATGCATAAGAGCAAGGAGGCCGGCACCAGCCGCTGGCATGAAGTTAAAAATGCTTGGCAAGGCGAATCGTACTAGTACCTGGCCAAACGTGTGTCAAAAAGTAACCCGCCGTAAGGCGGGTTTGCTTTTCTAGCTGGTGCATTGTTCAAAGTACACTCGTGTGTGGTGATGGACATCTGCTTGGTCCGCAAGCGTTTCTGGTAACGCCCAGCGGTATTGCTGGTGTTGTTCGGCCTGCGGGAGGCAAAGTATGGCTGCATCCAGCATAAGCTGATAGGCCAATACCACATAATGCGTGCCAAAGCCCGCTACTTGCCCGGCATTGCTGCCGTAGAAGTGCTCCCATACCCCGTAAAACAGGGCATCCCGGCGTGGTCGTGTAATGCCCAACTCGGCCTGGGTCAGGCGTTCAAAGGCCGCATCGAGTGTTTCATTCTTCAACACCCGCCCGCCCGGCACAAACCAGAAACCAGCCGCCGGCTCGTTACGTCGTAAGCCCAGCAATACCTCATTCGCCGGATTCTTGACGATTAGGTCTATAGAAATGAGTGGTGCATCGCGCACTACATCCAAAAAAGCTAAAAAGGGCAGGGCTGATGCCGAAGCCTCCGTTCTACTAGCAGGGGGTATGGGGGTAAGCGTACCTGCAGCAGAACGGAATGAAGCACCCGTTTCCCAGCCCCTATTTCCCATGCCTGTTTTTTCAAATACGGCCATACTTGTCCTCAAACCGCACGATATCGTCCTCGCCCAAGTAAGCCCCAGACTGCACCTCGATCAATTCCAGCGGAATTTTGCCGGGGTTTTCCAGGGCGTGGACCACGCCCACCGGGATATAGATCGACTGGTTTTCCGTCAGCAGCACTTCCTTGTCGCCATTGAGTACCTTGGCCGTACCTGACACCACAATCCAGTGCTCGGCGCGGTGATGGTGCATCTGCACCGACAGTTTGGCTCCCGGTGTAACGGTAATGCGCTTTACCTGATACCGTATACCGTTGTCGATGCTGTCGTAACATCCCCAAGGACGGTATATCACGCGGTGCTGAGTCGCCTCCTTGCGACCGCTGGCCTTTAGTATATCGACGATCTTCTTCACCCGCTGTACCTGGCCCTTGTGTGCCACCATGACCGCATCATCGGTATCCACCACGACCAGATCGGCGACTCCCACTGCAGCCACCAGCCGACCGTTGGCGCTATGCAGGTAACTGTTTTGGCTATCCACGGCCAGTACATCGCCCTTGAGTACATTACCGTCAACGTTTTTCTCGGCGACCTCCCACAACGCACTCCATGACCCCACATCGCTCCAGCCCGCCGACAGTGGAACTACCACTGCCTTGTCGGTTTTTTCCATCACCGCGTAATCAATCGACTCTTCAGGGCCTTGCGCAAAAGCTGTTGCATCCAACCTTAAAAAGTCCAGGTCCGCACTAGCTCCGTCCAGTGCTGAACGGCACGCAGCGACAATCTCAGGCGAAAATTTGGTGAGCTCATTTATAAGCACCGACGCTCGGAACATGAACATCCCGCTGTTCCACAAATATCGGCCGCTGGCCACATAGTCCTCGGCAGTAGCCAGGTCAGGCTTTTCCACAAAGCGAGAAACAGGATAAGTACCCATAGGCATCCCATTCCCCATTCCCCGTTCGCTATTTCTAGCTTTTTCTATATACCCATACCCTGTTTCAGGTACCGTTGGCACAATGCCAAACGTCACTAACGCACCGGTCTCTGCCGCCTGCTGTGCCAATGCCACCGCCGCGTGGAACGCTGCCACATCGGCAATCACATGGTCAGCAGCCAGCACCAGCAGCAAAGGATCATCGCCACCCTGCAAGGCCCGCAAAGCGGCCACCGCAATGGCTGGTGCGGTATTGCGCGCCACCGGCTCCAGCAGAATGGTAGACAATGCTACCTTGGCCTGACGCAATTGTTCAGCCACGATAAAGCGGTGCTCTTCATTGCAGACAATCAATGGTTGACGACAAGCGGCAATGCCATCAAGTCGAGCCAAGGTGGCTTGTAGCATGGTGGTTTCACCCACCAGCGGCAGAAACTGTTTGGGAAACAGGCCGCGAGATAGTGGCCACAGGCGGGAACCAGAGCCGCCAGAGAGGATAATTGGAACCATGTTTCAATCCTGATTTTGTGTAGAAGCTCAACTAGAGGATTATTCGGTACATGTAGGGTCTGCTGGACTTATATTAGCCATTGCTGCGCGAATTTTGGCGATAGCTTCACGATTTATCTGGCTGCGCTCGCGATCAAAAAACCAACCCCATTTATTGAAGTATTGAATGGCCGATTTGATGTGGGCAAGCAATAGTTTTCTGTTTTTGTATGAGGCTTTAGCAAATTCGTGCATTATCACTGCATCTGGATGAAATACAACTCTTCCATGTTGTGCGAGGCGCCGAGATAAATCTGTGTCTTCCAGATACATAAAAAATCTCTCGTCAAAGCCACCAATTTCTTTGAAAATTTCAGCACGCACTGCCATGAAACAACCAGAAGCATAAGGAATAGCTACAGTTAAATTATAGCTAAACCAGCGAAGCTCAAAGTTGTTATCTAGCTTGTCTGCTAATTTTTTTGCAAAACGCCTAACAAAAAGATTGAATGGTGAGGGGAGAAGCTTGCAGAGCCGCTGAAGTTGTCCATCTGGGTAGATGACTTTAGGGACAACACAAGCTACATCATGATTGTTATTTATGAAATTAATTAGTTTTGTTGCAGCATCACTTGAAAAGTAAACATCAGGATTGACTATTAGATAAGTATCATAATCAGGGAATTTTTCTTTTACTAAATTATGTGAGGCGCCAAATCCTGGGTTGGAAGGGGTGTGAATATATTGAGCCCCAAAATGTAAGCATAGCTCCTGAAGATTATTAGTCGGAGAATTGTCAATGACAAAAACAGTATTTCCTGCGATGCTTGCGCAGCAAGTAAGAACGGTTTTTATCTGATCAATTGGATTGCAATAGATAACAATGGTAGAGACCGTTTTAGTCATTAAGTATATACTTCATGTAAACAAAAATTTGTCGAATAGGATATTTTATATATTCTATAGTAGAAGCTATGGCATAAAAAGTAAAACTTACTCGTCCCTCTTGGAAAAGGTTTTTTAGAACGGCTAGGTAGCTAGCATGCATTTTTGGAAGTGAACCTGTTAAACCAGATGCGCCGATAGGGGGCTTAAATCCGCCTGCTAATCTATGGGGTAGTAGCCAACTTTCCCCCGAGATGATATTTTCAAGCCAGCACCGATAATCGTCCACGCGTCGATGCCTTTCGTCAAAATGCACAAAGCCAGATCTTCTAACCATTATGGTTGGAGTATAGAATGGGTTTCCGATGCAAAAATTAAATTTCCCAATTTTTTTTGCAGGTTTGTTTGTTGTTGCGGACATTTTCGAATGAGATAGGTCAGGTACATAACCATGGCCTGTTATGCGCAGACTATATTTTTCCATATAGTCAATCTGTGTGATAATTTTCTGTGGATGCCACACATCGTCAGAGTCAAGAAAGGCTAAATATTTGCCTTTGGCAATCTCTATACCTCTATTTCTTGCATATGCGGCACCTTTATTTTCTTTGTTTAGGACCAAGGTGATGCTTAGTGATTTTTTGAATTTTGATATGATGTCGATTAATTGGTGGACGTCTTTACTTCCATCGTCAATAACTATAACCTCAAAGACAGCATGAGTCTGATGTTTGACAGAATCTAAACATCGTCCTATCACTGAATGGGAGTTATAACATGGGATTATCACGCTAACCTGAGTGTTCATGTCTGTTTTCATTTTTGCCTAGGTGCTTGCTCTATGGTGAATCTTGACTCTATGCAATAATAGATAATCGTTAGAAATAAAATATTGTCCAAAAAAGAAGTTCTTTGGAATCCGGATATTAACACAGATACGCAAAGTGCCGATATAAATAGGCCGGAAGGAGTCTTTTTGAAAAAGCCAATTTTGGCAGCTTTAAGGGTTTCGAAAAATGGGAAAAGCAGGATTGCAAATAGAATAAAACCTGAATCAAAAATCCATCTTACATAAGATGATGATATGTTCGGTAATTCTAAGTGTGAAATATTTTGCAGAGGCTTTGGAAATGCGTAATCTGCAATGTTTCTGTAGATGTATTCATATTCTGAATATCTAGTTTCGAATGAGCTGTTATTGGCATAAGCCTCATCTAGTCCCATTTTTATTTCATAGAGATTAATTATCACATCGCAAAATATATAAATTAAAATTAATGATATTGCTGTTAGGGTGATTTTTCTTTTTATGTGGCTATCGTTAAAAACGATAGCCAAAATAACTAAGAGCGAAAGCAAAATTGCATTAAAGCTTTCGCTTAACACTATGCAGGAAAATAAAAGTATGGATCTGACATTGCTTTTTCTGGATGTAAAATAAGCTAAGGCTGGGACGGCTAATACGCCATATGTTCCTGGCTCATCAAAGTAGGATTGTAGGCGTATATTAAACGGTGAAAACGTTGTTTGGCTTGAATTGTAGCCCGCGTCTGATATCCATATGGTTAAGAAGTTGGTATGATATGTTCTTAATCCTATTTCTGTTGTTATATTCTGAGGTGTTATTAAATTCAAAAACAATCCAAGTAGAGCTAAAATTGAAAAAATAAACAACGTATTGCTGTATTTTGAAGCAAATGAGTTCTCTGAATCTTTGCGGATTACAGATGCCATAAGAATGGCAACTAGCGAGTTTGTTGATAACTTGTAGTAATAAAAGGCGTCATCTATATTGATGAATATGGTGCTAAGAATGGCCAGGGAAAAGAAAATGGTCGTGCATATTAGTGGGGTGAGTTTTCTTGGTGGTTTAATCCGTCCTTTTGCTCTGAATAATGCGACGCTAAGTAGTGCGATTTGAAAGAAGCCTTTGCCAAAAATTGCAATAGCCGAAGGTCCTACAGTAAGGAGTAGAGGGATCATGAGTTGTTCTTTGTGTCTACTAGATGGTAATAAAAATGATGTGAAATTTTCAAATCAAATAGACCTCATGGAACTCTCAAGTTGCAACATAAAGAATAATAATTAGTCCATGGTGTATTTTATCGCGATAATAGCTGAAATTTTGAAAAAATTGGAGTGAGTGTTTCTTAATAAGTTTTCCTGTCGAAGTGTATTTTCGCTGAAAAAGACTGTAGCAGTAATAATGGTTTTCGTGCCGTTTTATTTCTTCAAGTAGTATGAATTAAGCCGGCAATTCAGTATAAAATTATGTGGGTTAGTAAACGGATGGTAAAGTTTATACGATAAACAACTTGATTGTTAGGTGTTCGTGTGGTGGAGAAGACTATAGGTTAACAATCAGTTCAAAATTTAATTGTCATTTTTGGCTGGCTATGCTTTTTCTGCTGCTAACCGAGAGTTCATGAGTGCATAAAATGCTGGATTGTATTTTGTTATCAAGATGATGCCGGCAGAGCTTATGCAGCCACTGGTGATTAATGCTGCCATGTGTTGCCAGGTTGATTGAGCATTAAAGTTGTAGGAAAGCAAAACTGGTAATAGTCCTAACAGAGTAGCCATAGCCCAGATCTTGTAATCTGGTAATATGCGTACGATCCGCTGCATTTTCCAAGCGGAAGTAATCAGCGCTAGCAGCATAGCGGTTGTAAGTACCCATGGTACGGTAGATACTGGGGCATTTATTAAGTATAAAAATAATAAACATACGAAAACAAAAATGACTGCGACTAGATAAGGCATGATCATCGATGCAGTTTTCTTTTCAATCTGTGCGGCTTGGTTGAGCATATTTGTGCTGGCTCTGCAGCTTTCCAGAAGCATGGCTATACTGCAAAATTCAGCTGCCCCGGCAAAACGTGGATCAGCCAAGATGGCCAACAAACTGGATGCCGCTGCCGCACCTAGGCCTAGCGTTGCCAGATAAACGGGAATAACGGTATTTATCATTTGGTTGAATGCTGCAGTACCATCTATGCGATTATTTGTGCTCAAACGATGATAATATTTTGGGTATACAATCTGGGTGGTGATGGCTTCAATAATTGACCAAAACTGGCTGGCAACACCCATGCCAAGAACAAGAAGCCCCAAATTATAAGCCCCCCACCTTGATTCAACTACAAAACGATAGCCTCCGGTCAAAGCCCAAAGCATACCCGCCGTTATTGCCAACGGGAGACAGTAGTCTTTAACGGTTGACCAATCCAAAAAAGATCGGCTGCCTTCAGCTTGGTGGCTATTATTGGCCGATAATAAATGTAGGGCCGCCGCTGCACCAACTGCCAGGCCAATCAGTTGTCCATAAAGCCAGGTTACAGCCTCGGCTTGCCACATGACGAGTAGAATAGATGCCGATAGTGCCAGCGTGACTGTTAGCATGCCTAGCAGTGCTGACTGGCCACGCCGGCCAAGCATATTTAACATCGGAACCAGCGTGTTGTTCCATGTCCCAAGCCATACGAACAATCCCAGTGAGCATGCTATTAGCAACGACGTTCCAAACTCTCTGGTGAGGCTTTGGGCATGAGTTGAACCATACCAAACCAGCCCCCCAGCCGTGGCAACTAATGACAAAATACTTAAATAGGTATTGTATTTTTTCATTTGCGTCAGCAATATGCCTTGCTGATGCCACTGGTGAGTATGCCGGTTGATGTATTGGCCTACTGGGTTGATCAAAAACAAGCCAAAAAAGCTAGCAAATGCGGTCATGAGCCCTAGCAAGGCAAACTGCTCGACTGATAGCCAGTATGTCATTGCACGCAAGGCTAGCAGGCCAATGAGTGCTTGACCTAGCCTTGCTAAGGCTAACCAAACCATTCCTAGATTTTTTTTATTCAAAACTAATTCCAATATCTTTTGCTATATTTTTTGCGACCACTTCGGAAAAATGCTCGGCTGAGAATGGCAGCGCAGAGTCGCTTTTCAAAAAATTGATAATATTTTTTTGATACTCGATGTACTCTTCCTCGCTGATTCTTTTCAGGGCCTCATGCAATTGATCGTGATTTTCAAACTTCCTTCGATCAATAAAACAATTTGCCGGAATGATGTCCGTAATGTTTGGAGCACCCCAATAAATTGGTATGCAGCCTGCAAAGAAACAGTCAAATATTTTTTCGGTTACATAATCATCGAAGCCGGTAGCATTTTCGTAGCAAAAGCAGTACTTGTAGTTTTTCAATACGGCTACTTTTGATTCAACTCTTCCTCTGTAAGAAGGAAAGGGAGTGTGGCCAAGTGCCGAATAAAGCTTTCCCTGGATTTTTGTTAATAATCTCCACACTTTTCCGTAGCGCATTGCTGGAGTATTCCAACCTTGCCCGTAAAGATCGAAAGAGCCAGGTGCATTTTTTTCAAGCCAACGAATTGACTTGATCCTTTCGGAATAAAGCGCTCTCCTATCGAACTTGGCTGCAGTTTTGTTTCCAGAAATCATGCAAGAAAACTTAGTCCTGTTAGCAAATCCATCACAGATAGGTAAAGTTAGTTCTTGAGCAAAAAAGATATGTGTAACTGGGGTCGAAGTTAAGCTGTTTTGATCCCAGGAAAACACCCTATCAAAACTATCGAGAACTTCTTTATCTGATCCAGTAAGTACAATTAATGGCGTCTCGAGCTTTATTAGGAATTTTTTGGCTCGACTCCTGTTTTGGACGATTTTCGCGTCAATATGAATTTCAAAAACAGAGTCGGACTCGTTAACCATGTCGGCAGTTTGTAATTCAAAACCAAGTGCGCCTAATTTGTTTTTTAATAGGCGCATTGGCAACATGCAGTTATCACGGTTCGCCGCTGAGTTGGGGTCAAAAGCAATGTTTTTAACCCCTAACCCAAATATTTTGACTTTTTTCATGAGTTGATTGTTGTGTGCAGGTATTTCAGCTGGTCCTTTAGATCATAGTGGTGGTTTCCAACAAAAAATCCATACTGATCAATGTGCTCAGCATTTTTGAGTTCATCATGGATAGAATATTTACACCATTTTAGGACTTCATTTTTTGCAAAATTACCGGCAACAATAGGACGCACATCAATGCCGGCATGCGTGAGTTTATCTACCAGCTGGCTGCAACTGAATGGGGTATCTTGATTTAAAATCAGGGCGAAGCCAAACCAGCTGCTCGCTCCGATTTCATTTTGAATGTCCAACCAGGGGTGGTTTGAGAACAGCTCTTGGAAATAGGTGGCATTCTCACGACGGGCGTGGATCATCCCGGGCAGTTTTTTGAGCTGCTCCTGTCCGATAGCTCCGCTCATTTCCAGTGGGCGCAAATTGTAGCCTGGCAAGACAAAGCGAAACGACTCTTCGAATGGGTTATCGCTCTTTTCACTGCATACATGATTGAATTTAGGCAGATTACGCGTCCAGCCGTGTGCGCGTAGGCAGAGCAGTATGTGGTAGAGCTCTTCATCGTCGGTAACAACGAGACCACCTTCCATGGTGGCGATATGGTGACTGAAGAAGCTGCTGAATGTTCCCATCAGGCCAAAGGTGCCGGCCTGTTTACCATCGAATAGCGCCCCCATGGATTCGCAGTTATCTTCAAGCAGGATAATATTGCGGCCCGCAATAATTTGCTTGATTCGGGCGAAATCGTTGGGATTCCCCAACAGGTTCACTGCCAGAATAGCGCGGGTATTTTCCGTAATGGCTGCTTCCAACTGGGCCAAATCCATATTTAGGGTTTGGCGGTCGATATCAACAAAGCGCAGCTTGAGTCCGTACTGCTGAAGTGGATAGTAGGTAGTGCTCCACGATACGGCAGGGACAATAACTTCGTCGCCTTGCTTGAGGGCACCGTTTTTGCGGAACATCAGTGCGCCGATCATGGCCAGGTTGGCCGAAGAGCCTGAGTTAACCATGACGGCATAACGGCTACCCACCCAGTCGGCAAATTGTTCTTCGAACTTCGCCACTTCTTTGCCCATGGAAAACATGCCCGAATCAACAACGCGTTGAATTGCGGCATATTCGGCCTCATCCCAGGTGGTGCTGGCAAGTGGATAGTGCATTATTAAACCCCTTCAATAGTTTTCAGATAGAATTCGTAAGTTTTGGCTAGGCCTTCTTCCAGGCTGGTACTTGCTTGCCATCCCCATTCGCGGGCCTTGCTAACGTCGGTAAGCTTCCGGTTCATCCCAACCGGTTTGGTTAGATCATGAACAAATTTTCCAGTGAAGCCAACAACTTCAGCGGCTACCTGATAGTAGTCGTTGACTGAGTAATCATGGCCCAAGCCAATATTCATAAAGCTTGGTAACTCTTCCATTCTATCCGCAGCACCGAGTAATGCCCCGGCCAAATCTCCCGCATAGAGAAATTCACGACGGGCCTCGCCGGAACCCCAGATTTCCACTTCGTTGGCCCCTGTGATTTTTGCTTCATGCAACTTGTGGATGATTGCTGGAATCAGATGGGACCAGCGGGGATCAAACTTATCGTGGTGGCCATAAAGATTACACGGGATGATCGTTTTGTAGTGCAGCGAGGATTGTTCTCGGCTGATATATTCAGCCAGTCGCGCAACTGCAATTTTGGCTAATGCGTAACCTTCGTTAGTAGGCTCTAGCTCTCCGGTGAGAACTTCCTCTTCCGTGAGTGCTGCATCACGGTTTCTGGGGTACATGCACGAACTGCCTATATTTAGCAGTTTTGGTATTCCAACTTGTGCTGCCGCCAGCAGCACATTACGCCCCATATCGAGGTTCTCAACCAAAAAGCGCACGGGCTCGCGCATATTTGCCTGGATGCCTCCCACACGACCTGCGGCGTGGATGATCAGGTCGGGCTGCTGTTGACTTACAAAGTGATAAACTGCTCCGAAGTCAGCCAAATCAAGATCCGCATGGCGCGGGATGAGCCACTGGTGCTTCTGTGCTGCTGGGTGCTCCAGCAGGTTGCACCCGACCATGCCGGACGCGCCTGTCAATAGTATTTTCATCTAAACCTTCTACTCAGCGTTCGATGCTTACCGCTACTGGGTAACCATGCTGTTTCAGCAGCGCATGCTGCCTTGCCTGCTCAAGGTCATAGGCCACCATTTCCGCACACATTTCCTGAACGGTTGTCTCCGGAGTCCAGCCCAGTTTCTCTTTGGCTTTGATGGGATCCCCCAGCAGTGTTTCCACTTCGGAAGGGCGGAAGTAGCGTGGGTCCACTAATACGATGGTATCGCCTACTTTGAGGGCCGGGGCTTTGTCACCACTAATACTGGCGACAATTGCCTTTTCCTCCACTCCCTTGCCCCTGAACTCTAGGGTAATCCCCAGGTTGGCTGCTGTCATGCGGATGAAATCACGCACGCTATATTGCACTCCAGTAGCAATGACAAAGTCTTCCGGTTGCACCTGTTGCAGCATGAGCCATTGCATTTTGACGTAATCACGGGCATGTCCCCAATCGCGTAGTGCATCCATATTGCCCATGTACAAGCAGCTTTCCAAACCCTGAGCAATGTTGCAAAGACCACGGGTAATCTTGCGCGTGACAAAGGTTTCTCCACGACGCGGGCTTTCGTGGTTAAACAGGATGCCATTGCAGGCATACATGCCATAGGACTCCCGATAGTTTACCGTAATCCAGTAGGCATACATCTTGGCTACGGCATAGGGACTGCGCGGGTAAAATGGCGTGCTTTCCCGTTGCGGAATTTCCTGCACCAGACCATACAGCTCAGAAGTCGATGCTTGATAGAAACGAGTTTTCTTTTCTAGCCCCAAAAAGCGAATCGCTTCGAGAAGGCGGAGGGTGCCCATCGCGTCCACATCAGCGGTGTATTCAGGAGATTCAAAACTTACCGCAACATGTGACTGGGCGCCCAAGTTGTATACTTCATCAGGCTGAACTTCTTGCACAATGCGGGTGAGGTTAGAGCTGTCAGTGAGATCACCATAGTGCAGCTTGATTCGGGCATTTTCTACATGCGGATCTTGAAAGATATGATCTATCCGCTGAGTGTTAAAGAGTGATGCCCGCCGCTTTATGCCATGAACTTCATATCCCTTTTCAAGCAAGAACTCTGCGAGATAAGATCCGTCTTGTCCGGTGATGCCTGTAATAAGTGCTTTTTTCATTTTGAATTCTTCAATGTCTATGAGGTTTAAGTGGTATTTGTGTTTGTTGAATGTTGATTTGGGTTTTAGATCAGGCCAATCTCTCGAAATACCTTTCCGAAGCGGGCCTCGAAGGAGTGCTCTTGAAGTGTTCTGGTATAACCAGCATTAGCCACGCTTTCTCGAAGCTCCGAATCTTCTAAATAGTAGTGTACTTTTTCGACCAGATCGTCAGCATCGGCAAATATCCCAATTTCCTTGCCTATTTTGTAATAACTTTCTAATCCCTCGACATAGTACGAAAGTTGAAAGGATGAAGTTGCCGCTATTTCAAAATGGCGAGCCTTTAATTGCTCTACTGTTTTCTTTGAGCGCAGACGGGAAAGCAGCCCGCGCGGCGAGCTTATCAAATATCGGGCATCCCAATTTGAAGAGTTGGATAGGTTGAGATTTATTTTGCTCTGATTGAATATTTTTACCATTTCTTCGTGGGGGACTATCCCATTTTTCCAGCCGGAACCAAAAGTGTGAACATTGATTCCTGATTTTCTGATTTTATCAACCAGCCACTGGCGGTAGGGGTGCCAGCCACCAACAAAGCTCACATCGTAGATTTTCTCTACATCAAGTCGTTTGTATAGCTCATGGTTTGCCCCAAATGGAAAGTGGAGAGCATTGTGCATGTCCAACTTGCTATATTTATAAACCCCATAAATATCGGGGGTGGTGAAATGATCAAAATGGCCTGCCCAATATCTGGAAAAATCAACCCGCCATGTGTCATCATGGAAAAAGCAAAGGGTCTTAGTAATGGTACGTAGGGAAGAAACCGTGCTCGGCTCAATCTGATCTGTGTACAGGGAGAAAACCATTAAATCTGGATTTTCTTTTTTTGCTGTGTCCAGCAACATTTTATTCATGTTTTCTTTGCCATGCGCATTCATGAGACTCATATAGTCAAATATCGATACGTCATGGCCAATTTTTTTTAAACTGCAGAAAAAATTGTAATATTCGTATGATTCGCCCCGGGCTGGTATGCCATAATCATACTTCATGATGACTAGAATAATTTTCATCGCTGAACTTAGAACCTATTTGAAAGTGATCGCCCCAGCCACAGCCGGCTACTTAAATTTTAATGTTTTTTTAATGGCCTTGAAAAAGAAGCTTGGCTGTGTCCATGAATATGCAAGGCCATATTTAATAACGGTTCCGGTTATGATTTTCATTTTTTTTGTTGAAAGGCGACTTCCTTTTTTTAGCTCTTTCCGCCACCATGAAGACCAAAGTCGAAATTTATATTGCCTTATCGCTTTCGATGTTTTGGTTAACCTGGTTTTTTTAAAAACAAAGCGAAGTAGTCGCAGTTGCTGACCAATATTTATGGAAGAGCTGTCGTTTCCTGAATGAATGCGGTAGTGCATTAGCGCTTGTTTGGCCCAGATTATTGGCCCACGCTCCGCTACTTTCATTAGGTAAGAAACGTCTGAATATTTCCCACCCTCTTTGGGGTCTAAAAATAAATCTTTAACTTTACTTGTTCGGTAGATGTATCCGGGGAATGGTGCGACGCTGGTAGTCAAGCTGCAATAAAGCAAGAATAACTCTTCCGGATTTTTTATTTCTAGTAGGGCATGATTGCTATGGAAAAAATCTACCTCAGTTTTTGTGTTGTTGCGTATGATTTTTGCGTTGCAGGCGACTGCCGCACAATCTGGGTGGTTAATAATTAATTTTCGCATTTTTTCAACATAATCAGGCATCATTATGTCATCGTCGTGAAACAAAACGAAATATTCGGCCTCAATGCTTTGCAGTATTGTTTTGAAGTGTTCGAGCGCCTCCAGCTGGGGTGTGCGGCGAATGTACTTTACATTTGGATAGCTTATTTTGATTAAGTTTTCGACATCATTGGTTGATGAATTGTCGGATATATAGAGGTCGAAACTCGAGAAGCTTTGCCGTAGAACAGAGTCTATGGTTAAAGTTATATACTCTGGACGGTTACAGCTCAATACGTGAATTTCAATTTCTTTTTTCATTGGCTAAGTAGGGCGAAGTTGGCGGATTTATGTCGTCAAATAAATGGTGTGATGGTTTTGTGCAATTTATCAGGCTTGGGTGCCGGTTTTACAAAAGCCCTGCACTATTTGGTAAAAATAATATCGCCGCTCTATTGTCATCGTCAAAAATAGAAATTTTCTTTCGTGCGAGTGAACCGCGATGAAATAAGATAAAGCACCCCCGTGGCACTCAGTATTTTTAACTGTAAGTAAATGGCACTTAGATTATTCCCTGCTGTCTCTATGGGTTGAGGTATGTTGTGCATTAAATTAATTATTAAGTAGGGCCTCTAGCTTCTGATGGCTCAGTTCGTGATAATCCATTAAGTAGTGGTAGTCGCCACAGTATTTCGAGAATTTATCGTTAATCCCAATGATTTTGAAGTTGCAAATTATATTGCCGGCAATTATTTCTGAAATGCAGCTGCCTAAACCGCCATAAATCGAGTGTTCTTCAAACGATAGGATGTTATCTCTATCCTTGCAGAGCTCATAGATGTGATCTTTTGCAATGGGTTTTATGCAAGGGACGGAGTAGACATCGACGTCACGTCGTTGGCTTGCCAGTTTTAGTGCCGAGCTTACCATGGCACCGGTTGCCAGAATCAAGGTCCTAGCATTGTCCCTGACTAATATTGGCAGTATTGCCTGAATATCTGAGTCTGGCATTGTGGAGTGAACATCGCCCAAGTCTGCTTTACCCATTCGCAAATAACCAGCTTGGCTGGATGCCATTGCCGTTTGCATGGTGTAGGCTAGTTCATGGCGATCTGCTGGGGAGTAGATCGCCAGGTTTGGAATTGCGCGTAGTGCCGCAATGTCCTCCACACATTGATGACTCGATCCAAGGTGGCTATAAACCACGCCTGCACCATCTCCGATGAAAATCACTTTGAGTGATTCATAGCAGACATCTATCTTTATTTGCTCCAATACACGCATTGGAACAAATGCACTGAGGCCATAGACGATAGGTAAAAATCCGGCTTTGGCCAAACCTGCGGCCACCCCAACCATGTTTTGCTCTGCAATTCCACAGTTTACATACTGTTCCGGACATTCTTTACGGAAGGCATCGAAAAGTGCATACCCGTGATCACCCGTTAGCAGCAGAACGTTGGGATTGGCTTTTGCGGCCGTAACTAATGCCTCTGAGAAGGCAGCCCTCATACTATTTCTCCTCCAGTTCGGCCATCGCTGCAGCATAGGTTTCGCTGCTGAGTCGTGTGTAGTGCCAGATGTTATTGTTTTCCATGAAGGAGATGCCCTTGCCCTTTACTGTCTTGGCAATAATGGCTTTGGGCTTGCCATTTTTCTTTGATTTTAACTGATGAATGGCATCATTAATTTGCGATTCATTGTGTCCATCTAACTGAATTGATTCAAATCCAAAGGCAATAAACTTCTCCATTATATTGCCAAGTTTCAATACTTCTTCAGTACTTCCCATTGCCTGAAAACCATTTTCGTCAACAACCACGATCAAGTTATCCAGCTTAAAGTGACTGGCGAAGAGTGCCGCCTCCCAAATGCTGCCTTCGTTGATTTCCCCATCACCGACGATGACGTAACACATTTGATTAGTTTCTCTGCGCTGGGCTCCATAGGCCATGCCAACTCCTACCGAGAAGCCATGCCCGAGTGATCCAGAAGTGACCTCTACACCTGGAACATGCGCATCTGCAAGGCCTTTAAGCTGTGTCCCATTCTTGAAGTAATTCTTGATATCTTCAGAGGATAGCCAGCCTTTTTCATGCAAGCAGGCATATTGCGCCATTACTCCGTGCCCTTTGCTTAGCACTATATAATCACGATTAGGGTCTGCAGGTGTATCGTCATGGAAGCGCAAATGATTGCGATACAGTACAGCCAGAATTTCGATAATCGAGAAAGCACAGCCAATGTGGACAGTTGCGCCAGAGAAGGCCATATCCAATACTGTTTTTCTTAGATTTTTTGCGTCAAACACTTGTGTCATCGCAATTAACCTCGATTCCAATCAATAGTTTTTTGCAGCGCGGTGGAAAAAGGCGTGTACTCTCTCACTCCCAAGGTATGCTGTGCCTTGCTTGTGTCAGGGATATAGCGAGGCGGCAGAGCATTGGGGGCTGACGATTGCATCACTTCGACTGATAAATTGGGATCAACCTGATGCTGCACGGCCTCGGCAAGTTCCTTGATCGATAGATCAGCAGTTGCACCAAGGTTATATGCTTCAGTATTTTTTCCATGCCATAAAATGTGCCAAAGCCATATTGCCATATCGGCAGCATATAAATAGGAGCGCCGCGGAGATCCATCGCCGTTGACTGTGATATTTTTACCCTGCAGTGCATCTCTTATGAAATTACCCGCTGCAAATGGACCATGAAGTGGCATGCCTGGCCCTATCAAGGCAAATATCCGAGCAATTTTGGCTTCTAAGTTATATTGCCGAGCATAGGCTGACGATAGCCATTCTGCTGCCCGTTTACCCTCGCCATACGCTGAGCCAAGCTGGCTTGGATTTGGGGCTCCTTGCCAGTTCTCCATCAATTGTTGCAACTCTGGTGGTTGCACTCCATAAACTGCACCGCTGGACGTCAACAAGAAGCGAGTCGCACCATGCTCAATTGCAAAATCCAGTACTCGTCTTGTTCCAGACACATTGACATCAAATACGGCTAGGTAGTCAGCTGTTTTTTGGGTATTGCCAACATCAGTTGCAGCATGAATTACCCCATCAAAACTTCCATCCTTAAAATTGAACGACAAAACATCGCCAGAACAGAGAGTAATGCCGGGCGCACTTGCAATATGGGGGAGGCGCTGTGCATAGTTATTTGGATTGCGGCTTAATACGACCGCACGGATGTCTGTCTGTAGATGCTTGTTTGCATGTATTATCGACTCAAGTAGCCATGTGCCAATAAAGCCGGTGCCTCCGGTGACAAAAAAACGGGTTCCTGATAGGTTGCGCCATATTTCACGGGTATGTTCAATGACCAAATCAAGATCATCGGATGGCAGCGGCTTTTGTACGGTCATGGTTTAGCTCAGAAATTCACACCAATAATCGTCTCGATTTTCTCTACTGCAAAATCGAGCATTTCTTTGTTCAAGCCGGGATGTACGCCAATCCAGAAGGTGTTGTTCATGATCAAATCAGTGTTGGTCAGTTCGCCGCTGACACGATATACCTGACCGTCCATATACGGCTGGCGGGTGAGGTTGCCGGCAAACAGCAACCGGGTGCCTACGCGATGTTCATCCAGGTACTTGAGCACATCCACACGGCTGATGCCGCTGTCGGGACGGATGGTAATCGGGAAGCCGAACCACGACGGACTACTGTTCTCGGTTGCTTCCGGCAGGATCAGGAATTCAGTACAGCTTTGCAGGCGCTCGGTCAGGTAGGCAAAGTTGTCTTTGCGGGCCTGGATGAAGCCTTCCAGTTTGTCGAGCTGAGCCAGCGCGCAGGCGGCCTGCATATCGGTGATTTTGAGGTTGTAACCCAGGTGGCTGTAGGTGTACTTGTGGTCATAACCGGCCGGCAGGCTGCCCAGTTGCCAGCCAAAGCGCTTGCCGCAGGTATTGTCGCAACCCGGTGCACAGTAACAGTCACGGCCCCAGTCACGGTAGGACTCGATGATTTTTTTCAGTTCGGTGTTGTTGGTGAACACCGCGCCGCCTTCACCCATGGTGATGTGATGAGCGGGGTAGAAGCTGAGGGTCCCGATGTCGCCAAAGGTGCCGACCAGCTTGCTATCGTAGGTGCTGCCCAGCGCATCGCAGCAGTCTTCAATCAGCCACAGATTGTGTTTTTCGCACAGCGCCTTGATGGTTTTCAGGTTGTACGGATTGCCCAGCGTATGGGCCAGCATGATCGCTTTGGTTTTGGGGGTGATGGCGGCTTCGATCAGTTCAGCCTTGACGTTGTAGGTAGGGATATCTACATCGACAAACACCGGCACTGCACCAAACTGAATGATGGGGTTGACCGTGGTGGGGAAGCCTGCCGCAACACCGATGACCTCATCACCTTTCTGAATGGTCCGTGCACCCAGCTTGGGGGAGGTCAGTGCCGAAAAAGCCAACAGGTTGGCAGACGAGCCGGAGTTAGTGGTCAGCAGGTGTTTCACACCCAGGAAATCGGCCAAGCGCTTCTCGAACATGTCGTTGAAGCGGCCAGTGGTGAGCCAGCCATCCAGCGATGCTTCCACCATGTTTTTCAGCTCGGCCCCATCGATAACCTTGCCGGACGGCGGAATGACGGTCTTGCCCGGTTCGAAGCTACGCGGCGCCATGGCGATGGCGGCGTATTCATCGACGAGCTGGGCAATTTGTTGACGGAGTTGTTGGGCTTTGTCTTGTTGGCTCATTGCAATCATTCGCTAGTTTGGTTGGTGCCTTGGTAGGCGTTGATCTGTTGCAGCGTGATGCGCTGCATGTCTTGTCCGATACGGCGGGCCTGGTGCCAGCTGCAGATATGTTGCAAGGTAGTGGCGAGCGACCAGCGTGGCTGCCAGCCAAGGCGGCTGTGAGCTTTGGCGCAGTCTAGCTTGAGGTAATGAGCTTCGTGCAGATTGGCCGCCGTGGTATCGATCTCATAACTTGCGCCATCACCCCACTCGCGCGTTAGCGTGTCAACAATCCAGGCCACTGGCTTGGCATCTTGCTCGTGCGGCCCGAAATTCCAGCCCTCGGCGTAGGCGGTGCCATCGGTGTAGAGCTTTTCCGCCAGCGTGAGGTAACCCGACAGTGGCTCTAGTACATGCTGCCACGGCCGGATGGCGTGCGGGCTGCGAATATTCACCGCTTCTCCTGCTTCGATGGCGCGCATGATGTCGGGAATCAGCCGATCGCCGGCCCAGTCGCCGCCGCCGATCACATTGCCGGCGCGGGCGCTGGCCAGTGCCACTCCATGGCGGGAATAGTCGGCTGGGTTGAAAAAGGAGTTGCGATAGGCGCTGGTGACGAGTTCAGAACAGCCCTTGCTGTTGCTGTAGGGGTCGTATCCACCCATCGCTTCGTTCTCGCGGTAGCCCCAAACCCATTCCCGGTTTTCATAGCACTTGTCGCTGGTGACGTTCACGACTGCCCGGACTGTGGGTGTGGCTCGGACAGCTTCCAGCAGGTGAACCACGCCCATCACGTTGGTAGAGTAGGTTTCCACCGGGTTGGCGTAGGAGTAACGCACCAGTGGTTGAGCCGCCATATGGATGACGATGTCCGGCCGGCTGTTTTGCATGGCTCGAGTGAGCGCAGCGAGGTCGCGCACGTCGCCCAGGATGGAATGCATACCGTCGGCCACGTGGGCTTCTTCAAACAGACTGGGCGTAGTGTTGGGGGCCAATGCGTAGCCGGTTACCTCTGCCCCCAACTGCTGTAGCCATAGCGAGAGCCAACTGCCTTTGAAGCCGGTGTGCCCGGTGAGGAAAACCCGTTTTCCTTGCCAGAACGCCGAGTTCATTCCCATACCTTCCACGGTGCTTTGCCGCTTTGCCAGAGTCCTTCCAGGTGAATCTTGTCGCGCAGCGTGTCCATAGGCTGCCAGAAGCCTTCGTGCGGGTAAGCTGCCAGTTGCCCATGCTGGGCCAGGCGCTCCAGTGGTTCTCGTTCCCAGATAGTAGCGTCGTTGTCGATCAGATCGATCACTTGGGGCGACAGAACAAAGAAGCCACCATTGATCATGCCGCCGTCGCCCTTGGGTTTTTCCTTGAAGGTGGTGACCTTGCCGTCACGGATGTCCAGTGCGCCGAATCGGCCAGGGGGATAGGTGGCGGTCAGCGTGGCATTGGTGCCTTGGGCTTTGTGAAACTCGATCAGCTGAGTGATGTTGACATTGCTGACGCCGTCGCCGTAGGTGAAGCAGAAGGCTTCGTCGTTTTCCACGTAATTGCGTACTCGCTTGAGGCGGCCGCCTGTCATGGTGTCTTCACCGGTATCCACCAAGGTGACACGCCAAGGCTCAGCATAGCGCTGGTGAACCTCCATCTTGTTATTCGACATGTCGAAGGTGACATCGGACATATGCAGGAAGTAGTTGGCGAAATATTCTTTGATCACATAGCCCTTGTAACCGCAGCAGATCACGAATTCGTTAATCCCGTAGTGGGAGTAGATCTTCATGATGTGCCATAGAATCGGTTTGCCACCGATTTCCACCATTGGCTTGGGGCGAACCGAAGTTTCTTCACTGATACGGGTGCCGAGGCCACCGGCCAGAATGACTGCTTTCATTTTGCTCTCGTTCTTCAATCAAAAAAGGATGCTATCGGGAAAGGGCTGGCCTGCAAGTCCTTGGCGGATAGCGAGGGTTGCTCCGCAATAGGCCATTCAATGTTCAACTCTGGGTCATCCCAAATAATGCTGCGTTCACTGTGGGGCGCATAATAGTCGGTCGTCTTGTATAAGAATTCAGCGTACTCACTCAGTGTCAAAAAACCATGCGCAAAGCCTTCAGGAATCCAGAGTTGCCGCTTGTTTTCCACCGACAGATTCACGCCCACCCACTGGCCAAAGGTCGGTGACGACTGGCGGATGTCGACGGCTACATCAAACACTTCACCTAGCACACAGCGTACCAGTTTGCCCTGCGCATGCGGCGGCAACTGGTAGTGCAGTCCGCGCAATACACCCTTGACCGAGCGGGAATGGTTGTCCTGCACGAAGTGGACTTGACGGCCGATGGCTTCCTCGAATTTCCGCTGGTTGAAGCTCTCGAAGAAGAAGCCTCGCTCGTCGCCGAACACGGTCGGCTCGATGATCTTGACGTCGGGGATGGCGGTATCGATGACCTTCATCAGAATACCTTTTCCTTGAGCACGTTGAGTAGGTATTGCCCGTAGCCGTTCTTTTTCAGCGGCTCGGCCAACTTGGCCAGTTGTTCGGCGCCGATGTAGCCACGACGGTAGGCGATCTCTTCCGGGCAGGCCACTTTCAGGCCCTGGCGTGCTTCGATGGTGGCGATGAACTGGCTGGCCTCGAGCATCGATTCGTGGGTGCCGGTGTCGAGCCAGGCGTAACCGCGGCCCATCGTCTGCACGTCCAGCAGACCCTCTTTCAAATACACGGCGTTGACGTCGGTAATTTCCAGCTCGCCGCGCGCCGAGGGCTTGATCGACTTGGCGATGTCGACCACCTGCTGGTCGTAGAAGTACAGGCCGGTGACCGCATAATTTGACTTTGGCTTAGCCGGCTTTTCTTCCAGGCTGACTGCTTTACCTGCGCCATCGAACTCGACCACTCCGTATCGCTCAGGGTCGTGCACGTGGTAGGCGAACACGCTGGCGCCGCTGTCTTTGTCCGCGGCCTCGGTCAACAGTTTGGCAAAGTCATGGCCGTAGAAGATGTTGTCGCCGAGCACCAGCGCCGAGGGGGCGCCGCCAATGAACGATTCGCCGAGGATGAACGCCTGGGCCAAGCCATCCGGGCTGGGCTGTACGGTGTACTGCAGGTTGATGCCCCATTGGCTGCCGTCGCCGAGTAGCTGAGCAAAGCGCGGCGTGTCCTGCGGGGTAGAAATGATCAGGATGTCGCTGATGCCGGCCAACATCAGGGTCGCCAGCGGATAATAGATCATCGGTTTGTCATAGATTGGCAAGAGCTGCTTGCTGACCACCAGCGTAGCGGGGTAGAGGCGGGTGCCGGAGCCACCGGCGAGAATGAGGCCTTTTCGTTTCATGTTTTGCTGCCTTCGTCTTATTTGTAAAGCTGCGTGACCACGTGGGCGACGCCCTGCTGCCAGTGCGGCAGGGCCAGGTCGGAGTGGCGGGACAATTTGCTGCAGTCCAGCCGCGAGTTGGCCGGGCGCGGGGCTGGCAGCGGATAAGCGGACGCCGGTATCGGCCGAATGGCACTGGCCACTAGCCGGAGCGGGTAACGCTGCTGTTCGGCCAGTTGCACCACGAAGCGCGCGAACTCAAACCAGCTGGTCTCGCCGCTGGCTGCTAGGTGGTAGGTGCCGTAGTCGAACTTGTGGGTCGGCAGCCGGTAACGGCTGATGAGCTGTGCCGTCACGTCGGCAATTAAGGCGGCGGGGGTCGGGGCGCCGATCTGGTCAGCCACCACGGTGAGACTGTCGCGTTCGTGCGCCAGCCGCAGGATGGTCTTGAGGAAGTTGCCGCCATGGGCGCCGACCACCCAGCTGGTGCGCAGGATCAGGTGATGGGTGGTGCGGGCACGGATGGCCTGCTCACCCGCCCACTTGCTGCGCCCGTAGACCGACTGTGGGTTGGCCGCATCATCTTCGCGGTAGGCCCCGTCCTTGCTGCCATCGAATACATCGTCGGTCGAGTAATGGATCAGCAGGGCATCATGCTGTTCGGCCCACTCCGCCATCACGCCCGGCGCTTGGGCGTTGACCGCCATGGCCAGTTCCACTTCGGTCTCGGCCTTGTCGACCGCGGTGTAGGCCGCCGGGTTGACAATGATGGCGGGCTGATGACGATCCAACACCGCCCGCATGCCGGCCGGGTCGGCCAGGTCCATCTCTTGCCGGGTCAGGGCAATCACTTTTCCCAAGGGCGCCAGCGCACGCTTCAGCTCGAAACCCACCTGGCCATTGGCGCCGGTAATCAGGATACGACTCATGCCGCCGCTCCGTACTGCTGCGCAACCCAATCTCGGTAGGCACCGCTGGTGACGTTGTGCACCCACTCTGGATTGTCCAGATACCACACCACCGTTTTATGAATGCCGGTCTCGAAGGTCTCGGCGGGCTTCCAGCCCAGTTCGCGTTCCAGCTTGCGTGCATCGATCGCGTAACGGCGGTCGTGACCGGGACGGTCTTGCACGTAAGTGATCTGCTCGGCATAACCTTTGCCGTCGGCGCGCGGCTGCAGCTCGTCGAGGATGGCGCAGATGGTGTGCACCACCTCGAGGTTGGGCTTCTCGTTCCAGCCGCCAACGTTGTAGGTCTCGCCCAGTACGCCGGCTGCCAGCACGCGGCGGATGGCGCTGCAGTGGTCCTTGACATACAGCCAGTCGCGCACCTGCTGGCCGTCGCCGTAGATCGGCAGCGGCTTGCCGGCCAGTGCGTTGAGGATCACCAGCGGGATCAGCTTCTCGGGGAAGTGATACGGGCCGTAGTTGTTGCTGCAGTTGGTGGTCAGCACCGGCAGGCCGTAGGTGTGATGCCAGGCCCGAACTAGGTGGTCGGATGCCGCCTTGCTGGCCGAATACGGGCTGTTCGGCTGGTGGGTGTTGGTTTCGGCGAACGGTGGGTCTTCCGGCGACAGCGTGCCGTAGACCTCGTCGGTGGAGACGTGCAGGAAGCGGAAGGCCTGCCTGACGTCGCCTTCCTGGGTGTTCCAATAGCCACGGACCGCTTCCAGCAGGTTGAAGGTGCCGACCACGTTGGTCTGGATGAACTCGCCGGGGCCGTGGATGGAGCGGTCGACGTGCGATTCGGCGGCGAAGTTGATCACCGCGCGTGGCCGGTGTTCAGCCAGCAGGCGCGCGACCAACTCGCGGTCGCCGATGTCGCCGCGCACGAAAATATGGCGCGGGTTGCTCTTGAGCGATGCCAGGGTGTCGAGATTGCCGGCATAGGTGAGTTTGTCGATGGTGATGACCTGCTCGTTGTTGTGAGCCAGCCAGTCGAGTACGAAGTTGCCGCCGATGAAGCCGGCTCCGCCTGTAACAAGAATCATATCTTTGCTGAATACTTTTTTAAAGAAGACAAGGATAGCCGGCCAGATTCTGGTTTTGCCAGCGCCATGCGTCTTCGCACATTTCTTGCAAGCCCTTTTGTGCTCGCCAGCCCAGAATCTCGTGTGCCGAGGATGGGTTGGCCCAGCAGGCTGCAATGCCGCCCGGGCGGCGGGCGACGATTTCGTATGCTATCTCCTTGCCACTGGCGGTTTCGAATGCTTTGACCATGTCCAGTACCAAATAGCACTTGGCCAGTGCCTAGGTTGACGGTGATCAGTCCGCCTCTGGTCTGCAGTGCTTGTAGTGCCTTGAGATGACCTTCCGCCAAGTCGACCACGTGGATGTAGTCTCTTATGCCAGTGCCATCCATGGTGGGGTAGTCGGCGCCAAATACATTGAGTTTTGTGCGCTGGCCGATTGCTACCTGGCTGATGAAAAGCATCAGGTTATTAGGTATCCCGCTGGGGTGTTCGCCAATTTGCCCACTTTCATGGGCGCCTACCGGATTGAAGTAGCGCAGGATAGCAATGTTCCAGTCTGGTTCTGCGATGGATAGGTCACGCAGGATGTCTTCCACCATCAGTTTGCTGCGGTTATAGGGGGTGGTGGCAGAGAGTGGAGAACTTTCGTGGATGGGGACGCTGGCCGGGTCACCGTACACCGTTGCCGAAGAGCTGAATACCAAGGTGCGTACGCCGTGACGGTGCATCGCCGCCAACAGCGACAGGGTGCCGGTGACGTTGTTGTCGTAGTATTCCAGAGTCTTGGCTACCGATTCACCCGCGGCTTTCAGGTCGGCAAAGTGGATTACGGCCTTGATCGGCAGGCAGAATACGGAATCCAGAACGGCGGCATTGCGGATATCGCCCTCTGCAAATCGCAGGCTCTTGCCTGCCAGTGCTTGCACGCGTCGCAGCGATTCCGGTTTGCTGTTGCTCAGGTTGTCCAGAACTAGCAGTTGCTGTCCTGCTTCTAGGGGCTGCAGACAGGTATGCGAACCGATGTAGCCGGCGCCGCTAGTGACCAAAATCATATCATATCCATTATTGATAATTTGTTAGATGTGTTTTATTGAACTGTTGACGTAAGTTTTTTAATATTTTGCATGGAATATGCACCAAGGTTAATGTAAAATTCATATTGTGTCGACACACTGAATGTTCGAATGTCGGTTTTGGCCTGCAGGTCATTCCGATTGCCGGCGCACTCAGCTCAGGGCTTGCTGAAAGCTGTGCCACTGCGTATGGGGTTTTGTGGGTTTCGGCAGGGGGGGCTTTGTTGATGACATTTGTGTGAATTCTTGTGAGGGGTTAGATGTGTTCAGCGGCTTATTCTTTGGTTCGCTCTTAGTGGCGATGGTGGTGGCTATTGCCATTATCCGTAGCTCCCATCTGCATGCCCACTTGTCGATGGATGGGGATTTGTCCGGCCCGCAAAAATTTCATGTGGCACCCACTCCGCGTGTGGGTGGGGTGCCTGTTATGGCTGGTTTGGTGCTGGCAGCTGCTGGCTCCTGGAGTGAGGGTTTGCCAGAGTTTGCCTCTCTGCTTTTGGCGGGATTTCCGGTGTTTTTGGCCGGTTTGGCCGAGGACGTGACCAAGCGGGTGCGCCCGTTATACCGCTTACTGTCTGCTTTCGTGTCTGCTTCTATGGCTGCGTGGCTGTTGGGGGCGGTATTGCCGGTACTTGGCATCCCCTGGCTGGATGAGCCCTTGAGGGCTCTGCCTTGGCTGGCGTTGCTGGTGACGGTATTTGCTGTGGGCGGTGTGTGTCACGCGGTTAACATTATTGATGGCTACAACGGGCTGATGGGGGGCGTAGCCATGATGATGGCCGCGGCCTTGGCCTATGTGTCGTTTACCGTGGGGGATGCGGCGCTGTTGGCCATTTCGGTCTCCCTGCTGGGGGCTATTCTCGGTTTCTTTGTGTGGAACTTTCCGCGTGGGATGATCTTTGCTGGCGATGCCGGCGCCTATCTGGTCGGGTTTCTGCTGGCCGAGGTGTCGGTGCTGCTGGTTGTGCGCCACCCCGGCGTGGTGTCGCCGTGGTTCCCCATGCTGCTGATGATTTACCCTGTGTTCGAGACGGTCTTTTCCATCTATCGGCGTAAGAAACGCCAAGCGGCGGCGGGCTTGCCCGATAGCATGCATTTTCATCAGATGGTCTACAAGCGCCTGGTGCGCTGGATGGTGGGCAAGCGCGAGGCGAAATACCTCTTGCGCCGTAACAGCCTGACAGCACCCTATATGTGGGGCGTGGCCTTGTTCTCTGTAATGCCGGCAACTTTGTTCTGGCAATACGAATGGGTGTTGCAGCTGTGTTGTGTCCTGTTTGTGCTGATGTACGTGTGGCTGTACCAGCGTATCGTGCAGTTTCGTGCACCGCGCTGGCTGGTGCTGCGTCGTGTCGAGAGCGATGTCCGCTCCAAGCTGGCTATTAGCTCCCGCTAGTTGTTCTGTTTGTCAAGCCCTGCCGACTTTGATGCTCGGCAGGGGGGCTTGCCTCCATCATGAATGACTGATTCTATCAGTGCTATCGATCAGATTATGTTGATTGATAAAAATTCGATCGCTATTGCTCTTGAAAACCTCTTGCCTCATCCCTACCATTAGCACTCGCAAGCGCCGAGTGCCAGTCGCTCGGTCAATCTGCTGCTTTGATAGGTATTCATCTTTCAACAGCCACTGCTATTAGGAGAGATCAATGGCAATTCGTCCTTTACACGATCGTGTTGTTATCAAGCGCCTTGAGGCTGAAGAGAAGACAGCCTCCGGTATCGTTCTGCCTGGCGCCGCTGCTGAAAAGCCGGACATGGGCCAAGTCGTTGCGGTTGGTAACGGCAAGATTCTGGAAAACGGCGAGCGTCGCGCTCTGGAACTGAAAGTCGGCGACAAGGTTATCTTCGGCAAGTACTCCGGCCAGACCGTCAAGGTTGACGGCGACGAGCTGCTGGTAATGCGCGAAGAAGACGTAATGGGCATCGTCGAGTAATCCGACCCGTTACCGTTTTATTGAACTGAATTCTGGAGATTGAAGAACATGGCTGCAAAAGACGTACGCTTTGGTGATTCCGCCCGCGCCAAGATGGTGGTGGGTGTCAATGTGCTGGCTGATGCCGTAAAAGTGACCCTCGGCCCGAAAGGCCGCAACGTGGTACTGGATCGCTCCTTCGGCGCACCAACCATCACTAAGGACGGTGTATCGGTTGCCAAGGAAATCGAACTGAAGGACAAGTTCGAGAACATGGGCGCGCAGATGGTGAAAGAAGTCGCTTCCAAGACTTCCGACGTGGCCGGTGACGGCACCACGACCGCCACCGTACTGGCCCAGGCCATTGTGCACGAAGGCATGAAGTTCGTGACTGCCGGCATGAACCCGATGGACCTGAAGCGCGGTATCGACAAGGCCGTGATTGCCCTGGTCGGCGAGATCGCCAAGATCGCCAAGCCATGCGCGACCACCAAGGAAATCGCCCAGGTTGGCTCCATCTCCGCCAACTCCGATAGCGATATCGGCGACATCATCGCCACCGCGATGGAAAAAGTCGGCAAGGAAGGCGTGATCACCGTTGAAGACGGCAAATCGCTGAACAACGAGCTGGATGTGGTGGAAGGCATGCAGTTCGACCGCGGCTACCTGTCCCCGTACTTCATCAACAACCAGGAAAAACAGATTGCCGCACTGGACAATCCGTTCATCCTGCTGTTCGACAAGAAAATCTCCAACATCCGCGACCTGCTGCCGGTACTGGAGCAGGTGGCCAAGTCCGGCCGTCCGCTGCTGATCGTTGCTGAAGACGTGGAAGGCGAAGCGCTGGCCACCCTGGTGGTGAACACCATCCGCGGTATCCTGAAAGTGGTTGCCGTGAAGGCGCCAGGTTTCGGCGACCGTCGCAAGGCCATGCTGCAGGACATCGCCACCCTCACCGGCGGTACCGTGATCGCTGAAGAAGTGGGCCTGACCCTGGAAAAAGTGACCCTGGAAATGCTGGGTCAAGCCAAGCGCGTTGAAGTGGGCAAGGAAAACTCCACCATCATCGACGGCGCCGGTGACGTTGCCGCTATCCAGGCGCGTGTGGCCGAAGTACGCCAGCAGATCGAAGCCGCGACTTCCGACTACGACCGTGAAAAGCTGCAAGAGCGCGTGGCCAAGCTGGCCGGCGGTGTGGCCGTGATCAAGGTTGGTGCTGCCACCGAAGTGGAAATGAAAGAGAAGAAGGCCCGTGTCGAAGACGCGCTGCACGCGACCCGTGCTGCCGTTGAAGAAGGCGTGGTGCCTGGCGGTGGCGTTGCCCTGCTGCGTGCCCGCTCCACCCTGACCAGCCTGGCTACCTCCAACGCCGACCAAGCCGCCGGTGTGAAGATCGTGCTGAAGGCGATCGAAGCCCCGCTGCGCCAGATCGTGCAGAACGCTGGTGACGAGCCATCGGTGGTGGTGAACAAGGTGCTGGAAGGCAAGGGCAACTTCGGTTACAACGCGGCGTCGGGCGAATACGGCGACATGCTGGAAATGGGTGTGCTGGATCCAGCCAAGGTGACTCGCACTGCACTGCAGAATGCGGCGTCCATCGCCGGTCTGATGCTGACCACCGACTGCATGGTTGCCGAACTGCCGGAAGACAAGCCAGCGATGCCGGACATGAGCGGCATGGGTGGTATGGGCGGCATGGGCGGCATGATGTAAGCAGCCTCGCTCCCGCGACCTGGAAACCCCACGCTACGGCGTGGGGTTTTTTATTGCGGCCAACCTTGTGGCAAGGTTGGCCGCATTGTTTTCCGACGCTGCTCTGGCACAATGGCGGCAATTCAAGGAGATGATCATGCAATTGACGGAATTGCTGGCGGTGCTCGACGCCAAACTGGAGCCGGCACGGTTCAAGGATTACGCCCCCAACGGCTTGCAGGTGGAGGGCCGCAGCGAGGTCAGGAAGATCGTGACCGGCGTTACCGCCTCGCAGGCGCTGATCGACGCCGCCATCGCGGCGCAGGCCGATGCCATCGTGGTGCATCACGGCTATTTCTGGAAAAACGAGGCGGCGCCGATCGTCGGCATCAAGCGCCAGCGCATTGCCAGCCTGCTGCAGCACGGCATCAGCCTGCTGGCCTACCATTTGCCGCTGGATGCCCATCCCGAGCTGGGCAATAACGCGCAGTTGGCGCGGCAGCTCGGCATTGCCAACCCGCAGCCGACCGCGACGGAGCCCTTGCTGTGGCAGGGCGACTGGGGGCAGGGTACCGCCGCGGATTTTGCTGCGCAGCTGGCCAGCCGCCTGGGGCGCACGCCGCTGCTGCTGGGCAACGCGCAGCGTCGTGCTCGCCATATCGCGTGGTGTACCGGCGGTGCGCAGGGCTATTTCGAGCAGGCGATCGCGCTGGGGGTGGATGTGTTCATTTCCGGCGAGGTTTCCGAGCAGAATCTGCACCTTGCCGAAGAGACCGGTGTCGTATTTCTTGCGGCAGGTCATCATGCGACCGAGCGTTATGGTGTAAAAGCACTGGGTGAATGGCTGGCGACGGAATGTGCGCTAAATGTGCAGTTTATTGACCTGTACAACCCGGTTTAATGCGATGTCCATGACGTCAATCAGGTGATTTGTCGTCGCTGTGCTTCAAGTTCCATCCGGTAATCAGGTAGAATTACGAGGTTTTAAGTTTAGAGCTCGGTTTCCACGTTTGAGGATGACTGTAATGAGTGAACAACACGTTGACACGGGGCGCCGTCGCTTTCTGACGGTGGCCACCAGCGCGGTTGGTGGTGTGGCGGCAGCCGGGGTGGCTGTGCCGTTTTTGATGAGCTTTGCACCTTCTGAGCGTGCCAAGGCTGCTGGTGCGCCGGTCGAGGTCGATATCAGCAAGCTGGAGCCGGGCCAGAAGATCAACGTCGAATGGCGTGGCAAGCCGGTGTGGGTGCTGTCCCGCACGCCGGAGCAGCTGAAGAACCTGGCGACCATCGAAGGCGAACTGCTGGATCCGAAATCGGAATCGCCGGAACAGCCGGCATATTGCAAGAACGCGACCCGCTCCATCAAGCCGGAGATTCTGGTCGCGGTAGGTATTTGTACGCACCTGGGCTGTTCGCCAACCCATCGTCCGGATCTGGCGCCTGCCGATCTGGGGCCGAAATGGGTCGGCGGTTTCTACTGTCCTTGCCACGGCTCCAAGTTCGACTTGGCCGCCCGTGTCTACAACGGTGTGCCGGCGCCGAAGAACATGGAAGTCCCGCCGCACAAATACATGTCCGATACCCGTCTGCTGATTGGCGACGACAAATAAGCGAGGGGAGAACACATGAGCAAAGGACAACAAGTGCTTAACTGGATCGATGACCGCTTCCCGCTGTCGTCGATGCTGAAAGAGCACGTTACCGAATACTACGCGCCGAAAAACTTCAACTTCTGGTACTTCTTCGGCAGCCTGGCGATGCTGGTGCTGGTGATCCAGATCGTGACCGGCATTTTCCTGACCATGAACTACAAGCCGGACGGCACCCTGAACGGCTCCGGCATCCCGGTGGCGTTTGCTTCCGTCGAGTACATCATGCGCGACGTGGCCGGCGGCTGGGTCATCCGTTACATGCACTCCACCGGCGCCTCCATGTTCTTCGTGGTGGTGTACCTGCACATGTTCCGCGGCCTGATCTACGGTTCCTACAAGCAGCCACGCGAACTGGTGTGGGTGTTCGGTACCCTGATCTTCCTGTGCCTGATGGCGGAAGCATTCATGGGCTATCTGCTGCCGTGGGGCCAGATGTCGTTCTGGGGCGCACAGGTGATCGTCAACCTGTTTGCCTCGATCCCGGTGATCGGTCCGGACCTGTCGGTGTTCATCCGTGGTGACTTTGTGGTCGGCGACGCAACGCTGAACCGCTTCTTCGCGCTGCACGTGATCGCAGTACCGCTGATCCTGCTGGCGCTGGTGGTGGCCCACCTGATCGCACTGCACGAAGTCGGCTCGAACAACCCGGACGGCGTCGAGATCAAGAAGCTGAAGGACGACAAGGGCATTCCGCTGGATGGCATTCCTTTCCATCCTTACTACACCGTGAAAGACGTGCTGGGTGTGGCGGTGTTCCTGATCGTGTTCTCCGCGATCGTGTTCTTCGCACCGGAGATGGGCGGCTACTTCCTGGAGCATCCTAACTTCGACCAGGCCGATCCGCTGAAGACCCCGGCACACATTGCGCCGGTATGGTACTTCACCCCGTTCTACGCCATTCTGCGTGCGGTACCGTCGTTTGCCGGTACCCAGGTCTGGGGTGTGCTGGCGATGGGTGCGGCGGTGGTGCTGATCGCCTTCCTGCCGTGGCTGGACAAGTCGCCGGTGAAGTCGATCCGCTATCGCGGTTCCAAGTTCAAGACCATGCTGGTGCTGTTCATCATCAGCTTCATCGGTCTTGGTATCCTGGGTGCGCTGCCGTCGACCAACGTGCGCACGCTCGTGGCCCAGATCTTCTCTGTGGTGTACTTCGCATTCTTCCTGGCCATGCCGTTCTACACCAAGAATGATGTGGGTTCGACCCCGGTTCCGACTCGCGTCACCATGAGCACGCCTGCCCGTCAGGTACGCTTCGCAGTTCTGGTGGTCGTGACGCTGGTGGCCGCAACCCTGTTTGCGAAATTCATCTGATAGAGGGGGCACTATGAACAAGACTATTCGTCAACTGATCGCCGCTGTCGCCCTCGTTGTTCCTGCTGCCGGCGCATTTGCGTCTGCAGCCGGTCCGGCGCTGGAAAAAGCGCCGATCAACGTCCAGGACACCGAAAGCCTGCAGCGCGGTGCGCAGATTTTCGTCAACAACTGCCTGTCCTGCCACTCGGCCAGTGCCATGCGCTACAACCGTCTGACCGAGATCGGCCTGACCGAAGACCAGATCAAGGGCAACCTGATGCTGGCGACGGACAAGATCGGCGAGCAGATGAACGTGGCGATGGACAAGAAGGATGCCAAGGTATGGTTCGGTGCGGTACCGCCGGACCTGTCGGTGATCGCGCGTTCGCGTGGCGCCGATTACTTGTACGGCTACCTGCGCGGTTTCTACCGCGACGAGAGCCGTCCGACCGGCTGGAACAACCTGGTGTTCGACAAGGTGGGCATGCCGCACATCCTGTGGAACTGGCAGGGTGAGCAGGTGCTGGAAACCGTGAAGAATGCGGAAGGCCACGAAGAGCACCAGTTGAAGCTGGTCAAGGCCGGCACGCTGACCAAGCTGGAAAACGGCAAGGCCAACACCGCCGAGTTTGACAAGCGTATGGCTGACCTGACCAACTTCATGGTGTACATGGCCGAGCCGATGCAGGTCAAGCGTCAGCAAATCGGTTACATGGTGCTGCTGTTCCTGTCCTTGCTGCTGTTGCCGCTGGCCTACTTCCTGAAGAAGGAATACTGGAAAGACGTGCACTAAGCGGGTTTTGACAGAAAAAAGGCGATGCTGCGGCATCGCCTTTTTTGTTTGCAATCAACGGCTTGTGAAACTTTTCTGGTAATTGTCAAGTCAAAAGTGTTAAAATTGCCTGTTATTTCATCAACTTGCCCGCTTTAAGGAATCCAATCCGCCATGATGACCCTCTACTCCGGTACTACCTGCCCTTTCAGCCAGCGCTGTCGCATCGTGTTGTTCGAGAAAGGCATGGACTTCGAGATCATCGACGTGGATATCCACAACAAGCCGGAAGACCTGGCTGTGATGAACCCGTACAACGAAGTACCGGTGCTGGTCGAACGCGACCTGATCCTGCATGAATCCAACATCATCAACGAGTACATCGACGAGCGCTTCCCGCACCCGCAACTGATGCCGGCCGATCCGGTGATGCGTGCCCGTGCGCGCCTGTTCCTGTTCCGTTTCGAGCAGGAGCTGTTCGTACACGTCAAGGCGCTGGAAAACGGTGCCAGCGGCAAGGAAGCCACCAAGGCTCGCGAAGGCATCCGCGACGGTCTGGTGACCATCGCCCCGATTTTCGCCAAGCAGAAGTTCATGCTCGGCGAAGAGTTCTCGATGATCGACGTGGCGATTGCGCCGCTGATGTGGCGTCTGGAGCACTACGGCATCGACCTGGGCAAGAGCGCGGCGCCGATCCTGAAGTACGCCGAGCGCCTGTTCCAGCGCCAGTCGTTCATCGATTCGCTGACCCCGGCTGAAAAAGCCATGCGCAAGTAAGGGACCGCCGTGTCGACCAGTACCAAGCCCTACCTGATCCGCGCACTACACCAGTGGTGCACCGACAACGAGCAGACACCGTACCTGGTGGTGCATGTCGATGGCAGTGTCACGGTGCCGCTGGAGTTCGTGAAGGACAACGAGATCGTGCTCAACATCGGCTACAACGCCACCAAGAACCTGCAGATCGACAATGACTGGCTGTCGTTCTCGGCGCGTTTTGGCGGGGTCAGCCGTGACATCTGGGTGCCGATCGGCAATGTGCTGTCCATTTTCTCGCGCGAAACCGGCGAGGGCATGGGCTTCGAGCTGGAGCCGGTCACTGGCGAGCGGCCGCAGCCGACTGCCGAGCCGGAGTCGGGCGCGACCGACTCCGCGGCCAGCGGCAAGGACAAGCCGTCGCGTGCGCACCTGCGTATCGTCAAGTAAGTCACGCGGCTGCCGCTGGCAATCAAAAAACCGCCCGAAGTTGGGCGGTTTTTTTTGTGGCATCAGCGGCAAGGTTGGCCGCAGGCGGCCCGACGCGGTTGCGTACTGGTTACTCGCTATCCAGTCCCCGTGCTGCTGTGCAGCCCCGGCCGGTGCCCGAGCACAGCATCGCGCGCTGCTTGCGGCAATAAGAAAACCGCCCGACAAGCGGGCGGTTGTGATTGCGGCCAACGTTGGCCGCAGGCGATGTCGGCAGGCTTACTCGATACGTTCGCCGTGCAGTGCCACGTCCAGGCCTTCGCGTTCTTCTTCTTCGCTGACACGCAGCCCCATCACCGCATCGATGATCTTCAGCAGCACGAAGGTGACGATGGCGCAGTAAACGGCGGTCGCCAGCGCGCCCACGGTCTGGGTCATCACGCTGCCTTCCACGCCGCCGATTTCCTTCACCGCAAACACGCCGGTGAGGATGGCGCCGATCAGGCCGCCGACACCGTGCACACCGAAGGCATCCAGCGAATCGTCATACTTCAGCATGTGCTTCAGCGAGGTGGCGCTCCAGTAGCACACCAGGCCGGAAATCAGGCCGATGGCCAGTGCGCCTTTGGCATCGACAAAACCGGCTGCTGGGGTGATGGCCACCAGGCCGGCGACGGCGCCGGAGACGATGCCCAGTACCGATGGCTTGCCCTTGGCGATCCATTCCGCCGCCATCCATGCCAGTGCCGCCATGCCAGTGGCAACCTGGGTGGCGACCATCGCCATCGCGGCACGACCGTCAGCCGCGACCGCCGAGCCGGCGTTGAAGCCGAACCAGCCAACCCACAGCATCGAGGCACCGACCAGCGTCAGCACCAGGTTGTGCGGCGCCATCGCTTCGCGGCCGTAACCGACGCGCTTGCCCAGTACCAGTGCCGCCACCAGGCCGGCAATACCGGCGTTGATGTGCACCACGGTGCCGCCGGCGAAATCGAGCACGCCATGGTCAAACATCCAGCCGCCCGGTGCCCACACCCAGTGTGCGACCGGCACGTACACGACCAGCGACCACAGCGCCATGAACACCATCATCGACGAGAACTTCATGCGTTCGGCGAAGGCACCGGCGATCAGCGCCGGGGTGATGATGGCAAACGTCATCTGGAACATCATGAACACGCCTTCCGGAATGGAGGCCGCCAGCGGATGCACCGTCAGCTTGGCTTCGTCCTTCAGGTACAGCATGCCGTCGAGGAAGATGCGGTCGAAGCCGCCGATGTACGGGTTGCCCGGCATGAACGCCAGGCTGTAGCCGATCACCGCCCACAGTACGGTGATCATGGCGCAGATGGCAAAGCTCTGCATCAGCGTGGATAGCACGTTTTTCTTGCGCACCATGCCGGCGTAGAACAGGGCCAGGCCGGGAATGGTCATGAACAGCACCAGCGCGGTGGAGGTCAGCATCCAGGCGGTGTCGCCGCCGCTGATGGTGCTGGTGGCGACCAGTTGCGGTAGGTTGGCAAAGCTGGGTGCTGCGAACAGTGCCGACAGTAGCGCCGAGGCGCCGATTGACAGTTTCTTCATTATGTTTCCCCTTGCATCAAGTTCAGACGGCATCGGCGCCGGTTTCGCCGGTGCGGATACGAACAACCTGTTCCAGATCCATCACGAAAATCTTGCCGTCACCGATCTTGCCGGTGCGGGCGGCGCTCTCGATGGCCTCGACCACCTGATCCAGCAATTCGTTGGCGATGGCGATTTCCAGTTTGACCTTGGGCAGGAAGTCGACCACATATTCCGCGCCACGATACAGCTCGGTATGCCCCTTCTGGCGACC
>Ga0209211_10001595_pt1 | contig 42342 bp, 44 predicted proteins | sample RifGroA2_FD_183992 | JGI IMG/M metagenome (GOLD analysis project Ga0209211, IMG submission 183992) | Groundwater microbial communities from Rifle, Colorado, USA - Groundwater A2 (SPAdes) (version 2) | ecosystem: Environmental > Aquatic > Deep subsurface > Groundwater | place: Rifle, Colorado...
TCTTTTCCGACTTCTCATCGGTCTCCATTCTCACAAGAGAGAAAAGAAAAGAGAGAACGTAAATTAAAGTTTTAGGCGATATTTATATCTGTCGATTCAGAATTTATTACCTATGTGGATAGGCTCTTAATATTTTTTGTGTCTTTTCATAAAGTTTAGGATGTTCAACTTTGTTCCCTTCTGAATCAACAAGATAGTGATTTATTCCTAAATCAATCCCAAGAACTTTATCTCCATGTTTTAATCTTGTTTTTCCGTCTGAAATAACAAATGCAAACCATTTGTCATTCATTCTTTTGAGTGTAACCTGTTTTACATTTCCTTCTGGAAGTCTGTGTAACTTTAGTTTCACATCTCCGATTTTGCTTAACTTCAATCTTCCATTTTTTCCAAAAATATGCTCTAAATCAAAACCACTTTGATTGTAAGTTATCGTATCAAAAAACTTCTTTCCTTTGAATTTTAATTGTCCTACTTTTCTTCCTTGTTTTTTCAAAGCAGAAAGAGCAGATAAATTTGAAAATAGTTTATAACATTCATATTGAAGAGTTTTAGAATAAACTTCTCTAAATCTTGGCTCACATATTTTCAAATCTGGGAGAATAGATTGTATCATGTTTCTATCAATAATTGCTTGGTCTCGTAATTCTCCAAGCATAATGTTATATGCCTGTCTGCAAATATCTAAAGCGAACTCCAATTTTTCTTTTTGTTGTTTGTTTGGGTATAGTCTGAATTTATATGAAATCATTTTTCTTTGTTCTTCTTCATAAGTCTATTTATTATTTCATCGTATGTTTCTTTTTTTGTGATTCTCAACTTTTTCATCTTTTCTAACGTTTTATGTTCTATTTGTATTGTTGTTCTTTCTTCCATACATAAACAAGACATAATAGGTTTATATACTTTGCAGTGCCAATTCATCCATAACCTAATTGCGATTCAGTATATGGACTTCTTGGCAACTTGGTTAAAGATAAAACTACCCTCTTGCCTTGCGATGACCCTGAGTGGAGTAATTTCACAAAATATTTTGCACAGAATTTTAGAAAGCTTAAGATCACAAAACCCTTCGGGTTTTTACCTCGGCTTAAAAGCCGAGGTTTGTTCGTGGTTTTGTGAGAACCGGGAGAAATCGATAAATGATACTCCAGCTTAAAAGCTAGAGATTTCTCACGTGTATTAAAAAAATTGATTTCTGCGAATTAGTGCTTTCAGCAATCCTGCAACATAATTATCACCCTAATGCTCATCATCAACGTCTATCTCCAGACATGCGATAACTATGGTTTATAAACTTCTTATAGATATATACTAATCAGCCCTATTTTCTTTTCTATTTGAAAGATATTTATACCAGCCGCGCTCAACATAAGCCCTGGCAATCCTGTGATATTCTATAGGGTCTCTTTCATGTAAGCCCTTATTATGCTTATCAAATTCTTGATAGAGCTGGCATCTAACGCGATCAGACTCAGAAGCAGGTATCATCTCTTAGCCAAGGGATTTTTTCTATGGGCTCCTTTAACCGCTAAATAAGTCTGGTGATCTGCTCCTTGAAGTTGCGAGTTTATAATTATATTCTGCTGATTGCTCCATTCATCATCCGAGACAACTTTCATGTACTTTACCCAGAATTTAATAAAATTCTCTCTGTCTTCCTGATTAGTTCTTCCAGGTTTCATAAATATTTTTTTACTCATGATGTTTTTTCCTGTTTTCTATAAGTAACCTATACTTATCAATCTTATTATAGCCAAAGATATAAAAACTGAGCAAGGACGTCTTTGGCTATTAGCGGAAGACAAACAAATATTGCTCAAATACAGAAAATTCTGTACTAAATATGATAAAATCAACAGAATTTACCGTAATAATCATAGTTTTTGCAAGTGATTTCCTATCTAGCGAATAACAAAAGAACTACGGAAATTAAAGTTATTTGCTATAATTAGAAGTTTATAAATATGGCCTCGCACGAGAATCGATACTTTCGGACCGCTGGAGTTTTTAGTACCTTCATTTCTTCCGTTTGTTTCTATTTGAACTTAGTTTAGTCAGAATTTTAAAAAATCTCCAGGACTTATTATCTTTATATTTCTAAATTCTATCATATTCAAAAGATGGTTATCATAAGAAATAATGTATTCCACTTTTCCTTCTATTGCTGCTTCTAAAATAATATTGTCTTTTGGGTCTGCTTTAATTATGTCTAATTTAGTTTTTGTTTCAATTAGAGTTGAAATTGACAAGATGGTTCTTAATAAGTCTTCCATACTTAATTTTAGATTTGAGATATATTTCTGAAATTTAGATTCCCTATTTAGAACTGTTATAATTTCTGATAAGATCTCTTCAGAGATTATAATTTGTAAATCTTTATTTTCTGATTTTTCTAGGATTTTACTCGCTTCACCATCCCAAAATATTCCAGATAACCAGACATTTGTATCTAAAACTATTTTCATTTAAACCCCTTATCTAACTCTTGATTCTTCAATCAGCTTTTTTAGATCATCATTTGAAAAATTAGACTTCTTTGCTGCATCTCTAAAGGGTTTTGTTGCTTCTTTCCATGATTTTATCTTAGGCAATTCAATTCTTTTCATGCAAATTGAATCATCACTATCTGAAATAATTAATAGATTTCCTTCTTCTAGATTCATTTTTTTTCTTATCTCTAAAGGAATTACCACTTGTCCCTTTGAGCTTATTTTAGTTATACTTACCATGTAAGATTGTAAGACTATCATCCTTATAAATCTTTGTATTCTTACTTTCTTACCTTATAAAAATATGGTTCATCGAACCGCGCTAATTCAGAAAAATCAAAATTAATACAATAAGGGAAGTGATGATCAGAATGATATAGAAGATTGAGGATAACCAATAATATTTCTTCCTAAACCTATCGCTAGAACCACCGTAACCAAAATAATAGTGATACTTCAAAGAAAAAAAGACTGTTTGAATTAAATAAAATAGTAGCAAGAGAAACGTAAAGAGTAGTTTATAAGTTTTCTGAAGAGGAACTATCCAAAGAACTAGTATAATTAATACTATGACATAAAAAATCCAAGTCAGTTTTCTAGATATTTTTCCAACTGGATCCATTTTATTCATTCCCTTTAGCAAAGCTCTCCGCAACAAGCAAAGGAAATAAAATAGTGGCATCCCCGAAAACTTTCACGCTCTCCGCTTTAGGAAGAATCTTGCCCCATGAAACAGCCTCCTCTGGCAGGGCTCCTGCATCACTCCCATCAAATTCCTGGGAGTTATTGATGTAAACTGCATAATCTGCACCGTTCCTAAGCATGTTGGCATTTAATATGGCGTGTTTGACCACTCCTGCTCCTAAGATGATTAGTCCCGACTTTTTCAATCCAATTGTTGTATTGTTCAATCTTTTAGTGTCTTCAACAATATCAATTGCAAAATCGCTTCGTTTAAAGCTAAAAAAGTAAATATTATCTCCCAATGCCCCATCAGTCAGGGCAGGGCAGTATACCGGAATCTTGTTCTTCCATGCCCAGTAATAAATGCTTTTCTTGTTGTTTATCTTCTCCCCCATCTTCCATATCAACTCGCTTCCGCAGATTATCTTCCCAGTCCTCTTCTGTTCATGATAAATCTCTTCAAGCAAGCTCTGCATGAATCTTTCAAACTCCACATATCTATTGTTAGGCGCATAAATATTTCCAATCCTGTTTATTCCCTTCTCCCTCAATTCCTTTCCAGAAGCCCTAAAATCACCCAGAACAAAATCGCCAAGGCACTTTATGATGTCCTCTTCTATGCCTCCAGCAGTTGTGATAATAGCGTTTACTTTCTTATTCTCAGCAAGATATCGAAAAACATCCCTCAATCCTGAAGAGACCATATTGCTTGTATATCCTAAAAAAATAAAAGCCTTGTCTTTAATCATCTTGTTTGTAATTCTCATGCCCTGGGCAAAATGGCTTGCCTGAAATCCAGTGCTTCCAAAGCTCTCAATGATTCTCTCATAATTTACTCCCTGATTAAAATCATATCCCTGAATAGAAATCCCGCGGGTCTCTTTGCTTTTCCTTAAGAGGTTCTTCCTTGCAGTCTTCTCTTTATCCATGTCAAAGATACAAAAAGGCTGTATATAAATTTTTGTCAAATAAAATTAGGAAAAATCTCTCTAATTCATTTCCCGCCAAATCTTCTTTGTCTCTTGCCAAATTCTTTCACAGCTTCCCTCAAATCAGCAGCATTGAATTCTGGAAAATATTTATCTGTAAAATAAAGTTCAGCATATGCTGATTGGAAAGGCATAAAGCCAGAGGTTCTCTGCTCTCCTGATGTCCTTATGATTAAATCAGGGTCTGGAATGCCCCCAGTATCCAAATAAACTGGAAAGTCCTCTTCACTAATTTTCTTCTTGCCTGTCTTTAGAAGTTTATTTACTGCCCTTATTATTTCATCTCTCCCACCATAATCAAGGCATAATAAAACATTAAAATTATCAAATCTCTCCGTAAGTTTCTCTAGCTTTATGAGTGCCCCTCTAAGTTTCTTAGGAAATTTATCTTTTCTTCCAATATGCCTAAACCTTATCTGATTCTGCTGTGCAAGTTCATTAAAACTGTTCACATTCCTTATGATTAAATCAAATATTGCATTGATTTCTCCTGAATCCCTTTTCCAATTCTCTGTGGAGAATCCCCATATGCTCAAGTATTTGCACCCTAGATTCCGAGCCTCAGTCATGAGTTCTATTATATGCTCCTTGCTTCCTGCAGTATAGTGCCCAAAACTTCCTGGAATCCCCTTTTCTTTTGCCCACCTTCGGTTACCGTCAGGAATTATTGCTATATGGGCTGGCGGGCGCACTTTCTCTTCCCGAATAAAGAGTTTTCCCAGCCTGCTCAGGCTTTTAGCTTTGTCCACAAAATAATTTCCCTCCCTTATAATCTCAAATCCGCTATATTTTGCCTTGACCTCTTTTCTCGCAATATCTACTTTGCTCACTTTGGAGAAGCCAGGGTTAGAATTTACCCATGCAATGAACCTCTCTATTTTATCATTTTTCCCTTGAATTACTATGGTGACACTCCCATCCCTGCTATTCATCACATAGCCTTTTATCTCATGCGTGTCGCAATAAGACTTTATAGTATTCCTAAAATTAACACCTTGCACCCTTCCGCTAACCTTGATTTCCGCTTCTTCCATCTTAATTCTTGACCTTACTAATCTCCTCTTCAAGCAAATTCTTAAATCTTTCCAGGTCTCCTTTTTTGATTCGGGAGCCTATAGCATCTTCATGTCCGCCGCCAGAAGCACCCTCGAATGCAGGAATTATCTTCTCAAAGATTCCCCTGATTTTCTTTCCCCTTAGGGAAATATTGACAATTCCCTCTTTAACATATGCTACTGCAATGTATCTCCCTGGATAAAGATAAGAAAGCTCATTAGCAATCTCAGAACTTATGCTCAAATCTCCTGAATATTCAAAGAAAACAAGATTTTCATCAGCATAAATCCTTGCCTTCTCAAGCAAAACATCATATTTTTTCTTTATTTCCCCATATTTTTTCCTGAAATTTTCATTGCCTTTTGAGTCTGAGAATATGTCTCCAGGCCCTTTGCACTGGATTAGAAAGTTCTGCAGTTGCACAACATGAGTTATAGAATCTTTAATGCCAAAACTCAAGGCCTGCGCTAGTTTGCCTATCTCACTTTTATAAAGAGCATCAAAAGGCTTTTCAATGCCATTCATCCATAATTCAGGATAATTCTTGACAAAATCTTCTTTAAAATCAGGCAAATAATGGTCTGCGATGCACCCCATCATTGCAATCCATGAATCTTCGCTCTTGCCTAAAATCTTGTAAGCCATGTAAGTGACCGGCTCCCCTGCCCCATTATCATATGCGGAATTATAAAAGTAAACATTTGTAAACTTCTCTCTATTATAAGGCTCCTTGCCAATATCATGATGATCTATCCACACAACAGGAGTTTGAAGTTTATCCATCTCTTCCAAGAAATCTTCACCCACCAAAGGTTTGTCAAGTATGAACACATAATCTGCCTTTAGCTCATGGACCTTGCGCGCATATTGGGCATTTAAAGCAGGATAACTCTTGACAACTACGCCCTTTCCCTTGCCTATTGCTCTTCTAAAAAGCACAAAACTGCACAATCCATCAGCATCATTATCATAATAAAAGAGAGGATTTTGCGCTTTCTCAAGATGCTCCTTAATCTCTGAAATCTGTTCCTTGCTTAACATGAAATTAAGTAAATTTGAGCATATTTAAATTCTATTTAAGCTGCTCTCTAGCACAATATTATTTAAATATAATCTGCTGTTAGTCGTATAATGATTACGTGGATACCTTCTAATAAGAGAGTACTAAAAGAAGGAGACACTAACTCCTCTCTTCCCCTGCTAGAAGTTGAAGATACACGCAAGTTGCAGCAATGGAAACTCCCAGTCTATGTATTTGATAATATCTATCGAGCAGGAGAATTCTCCTCCTTCCTTTCTGTCCTTGATGCTCAGGATATTCTAGAAGAAAAAAAAGAAAATCAAGAAATTCAGGTACTAAACATTGTCGGAGCAGCAGCCCCTTCCCAGACAGAGCACGCCAGGGCATACATCGAGTATTGCCCTAAAGAAGTATTAGCTAAAACAAGACTTTTCCACATGGATGAGTATCTTTCTTTGGCAGCTATAGAAGGATTTTCTGCAGCCAGGCTAGCAAGCGAGAAAATAAGGCGAGAAATTACTGAAAACCCTCTATTAAGAAAAAAATATCCTCGTGACTTAGAAGATATTGCTGTCTCTCTTGCTCTTTCTGCTTTTGATATATCTTTTGAGCCTCATAATTTCACAAGCTTGATGCAAGAAGATTACGTAAAGCCTGCAGAAAGGTTAGAAAAACCCCTAATGCATTTTGCAGGTCTTGCAGATCTAATGAGGAATGTTCTAAGAGAAGAAAAACACTCCTACTCCTCTGCAAACAGCCCAGAGAATCCTTGCGTAAATGAAATCTGCAATAGATATGCTGCAAGAATAAGGGCAATTAAAGGGGGTTTCGATCTGGGATTCTACGGATTTGGTGCAGAAGGGGCGCATGTTGCTTTTATTGAACAGGAAAACTCAACCTTAAGAGATTTAGGAGGCTTAATACCTGTTGATGTCAAACCCTCCCAGCAATATGAAGAATTCAAAGATGATCCAAACCCTCTTATGAGATATGCTTCTCTAGACCATGTGCCAAGAAAAGCAGTTTCCTGGGACTTGCGCCAGTTGATTTATCCTGGCCCTAAAAGAATATATGTTAGTGCAAGCGGAGAGTTTAAAGCAGAAGCTGCAAGGCAGTTCCTAGAGGGCCCTCATTTCTATGAAAAAGGTGTTCCTGCCTCTGCTTTCTTCTTCCATCCTTACACGGCATTATTCTTAGATAAAGCAGCAGCAAGCAAACTCTCTCCTAAAAAGCATAAAGATAGATATATTTACATAGATATGGCTAAAAATTAATGCCCTATCGGGCAATTATAATGCCTACTTTGGCTGAGTTAATCAGCCAAAGGTGAAGTGGAATGTATAACGAACATCATTTGAATACTAATATTACCTCTCAATACTCATCATCAGCGCCTATCCCCACACATAATCTAACTTACTCCGAAGGCTTTCATTCACCCGACAGAAGGCAACTATTGTCTATGTAATTTTTGCTTCGGGCGTAATTGTACTTAAACAAATACTCTATTTTCACTTAGTAAATAATTTCTCCTCGGTCAATTTCTTTCTTCTCAAAGAGGTTAAGTGTGCTAATCTCGCTGAAATCAGAAAGGGAGTTTGCCTTTATCATATCAAAAGATAAAGTATAAAGGGCATCATCCATAAACAAAGATCTTCTTATTTCTTTTTCATAATCATATCCATATCTATCTTCATTCAAATTCTCAGTTATATGGCTTATTTTTCCCTTTAGGACAATTCCAGATTCACTGATGTTAAATGCATAAGCTCCTCTATAGATAATATCTCCATAAGCCCATCCAGGCATCTCATCATAAGAGTCATATCTGCTTTCATTTATCTTAGCCACGCTAACAGGCAAGACTAGCAAATCTCTCTTCTTGTCAAATAAGAAAGCTCGATGGTCTTGCAAAGCATAACTCTCGCTGCCCCTATCACCTATGATTGCCTTAGCTTTCTCTTTTGGAGAACTTACATTGCTAACATCAAACAAGGCAATCTTTAATCCCTGATATAATCCTGCTTCTGTTGTATCTTTTCCTAGCCCTATAACATGATTCTCATCATAAGGATGCAAATAATCAGAGTATCCTGGAATTTTCAAGTAGCCCAGCACTTCTGGATTCTCAGGCTTAGATAAATCAATAACAAAAAGAGGGTCTACTTGCCTAAAAGTGACCATATAAGCTCTCTCTCCGATAAACCTCGCCGAATAAATTCTCTCGCCCTGAGCCAGATTTTCAACATTTCCCCTGATTTCCATGTCTTTTCCTAGAATATAAATATGATTCAAGCTTCCCCCACCCCAGGTATTTCCAGTCGTTGTAGCAACTCTTAAATTCCCCTCATATTCATCAAGGGAAAATTGGTTTAAGATATTTCCAGGCACTTCCCCCTTATCTTTGTATTCTATCTCTCCATTCTTAATGCCAATTTTATGTATGGTTGTTTTCTCAAGTTCTTTATTGAATTCTCTTTCAAACTTAGTGAATGCCTCAGCAATCTTCTTATCGAATTCTGCCTTTTCAGTCTTGCTCAGCCCTTCAGAATAATCTTTGATGATTTTCTGGATTGCTTCCCATTTCTTCCTTAAAGATGCTTTATCGTCTAATATTTTTTCAACTTTCCTATCTTCTTCACTAGGAAGAATAGGCAGCAGCACTTCTTCAATAAATCCTTCAATCAATTCCTCCTGAGATTCTCTTTGCGGCTTTCTCGCATAAGAGCTTAGATAAATATTCTCCTCCGAGACGTACAATGCTCCATTTCTTCCTGTCAGGTAAACTTTCTCATCAGTATTTCCATTCTCCAGATTAAGTGAAGAGATAATAGAAAAAACAAAATTTTGATCATTGCCATCAAAATAATAAATATCACTTGGAGGGATAGTTCTCTCTGCTCCATTTACGCTCACCATTGGCAAGACTTCGTCATCATCAAGATAAATGTTAGCCTCCTTCTGGGATATAATATATGCATGGTCTCCAATCAATCTTGCATTCACATAATTGCCATCAATAGATAAGTTTTCCTCAAGCTCTGGATTCTCCTTATCAGCTATATCATACAAAAATATAAGGGTTTTAGGCACATTTCTGTTATAATAGCAACCCTCATCAAGGACTATGCATTTTGCACTTTCAATGCCTGTCTCCTGAACAGTCTCATATCCTGTTCCGAAAACCGCCAGCTTATCTCCTTTGATAAGTATATCATTAACGCCTCCATAATAATCTTGATTGAATCCCAGTTCAGTCTCGCTTAATTTCTTCATTTCCTGTGCAGGATAAGCTTCAATGATAAACAATTTCCCCTTTGAAACCGCATAAATATATTTTCCATCATTTTTGACAAAATCAGGCTCATCTACCCCTTCCACTTGAATGTTTGTCTGTGAATAATCCTGGGCACCGCCTGCACTTGAAGGCGCAGAAGAATCAGCAGCTTTAGATTCCATGGCATTGCTTTCTATTACATCTGTCCTTGTCTCGCCAGTAAATAACCCTCCTCTTGATCCATCATAACCAGTGCTTCTCTCCTTGACAAAGTTTTTCAATTCATTATAAGAAGAGAATCTCTTTAGTTCGCCACTGCCAAATTCAGAATATCCTTTTTTCTCAACACTAAGCATCCCACCCTGCCAAATCAATATTCCTGCAATTACAAGACCGCATATTGCAAGTATTCCAAACGCCTTTATCTTTTCATCCATTGTTCTTATAAACTCCCCCCATATTTAAATTCACTGATAACTTCAAATGAAATTGAATCAACCCCATACTTTTTTCCTGTTCCAAACTAGGAAAATTATCAGTCCAACTATTGCCCCAAGTAAAAACCAGAGCCATTCATAACCAAATCCCACTAAAATATTATATCCCTCGTATGCGCTACCAGCCTCATCTGCTGCAGATTGCATAAAATCTTGGACAGCAGCGCCAGGTGATTCCGCGCTCTTTAAGCCATCTTCCATCATCGGAGAAACCTGGCTTGCAACTCTATTTTGAGAAGCTCCGAGAAATATCTTCAGCAGTAGCGCCATTATTCCTGAAAGAATAAGGACAGGAATCACGCTCATCCCTATGCTTTTTGGCGAGATTATTATCCGTCTATTGGAAATTTTGTATCTCTCAATCTTCTTTCCTTTTGAGCTCCACAAAAATCCAGAGGATTTCTCAATCAGCCCAGCATCAACCAATTTCTCAAGATTATACCCTATTGTATTAAGAGGAAGTTTAAGAGCAGAAGAAACCTCGCTTGCATTCATGTCTTTTTCAGCCAATATTCCCAGAATTTTCTTGCATGTCTTGTTTGATAAGGCTTCAGCCAGCTTATCAGCCCGAGGGTCATCCAAGTTGAAATTAATATATCTCTCTCCCATAATGTAAAGATGAAAAACATATATTTAAACCAATTGATAGCTTCAAAGTGAATTGAAGCTATGGGCTACGATTATCAAAATTCAACATATAGCAAAAGATCCAAAGTTTTCCCCAAGATATCTCCCGTCACATATTCACAGGATTTTAAAGTAATAAAGAAACATCAAAATCCTGCATTATACTTTCTAGCAAGCTCCTTGTTTATCTTGCTAAGTATCAAGCCCAACTTGGATCGCCTGGTTTAACAGTATCAAGCCTTGAGCATTCAGGCCAATGACTCTGGCCAGTTCCTGCATTTGTTATTCCCTTAATTAAGTAACCGCAGCTCACTATGTTGAACTTATGTATGTCTCCAAAAACCCCATAGTTCATGATGCTATCTTTAGTGGATCTTGATAAATACTTAGAACGAATACAGCCAGTTTTTGGATTTGCAAAATTTCCCCACTGTGCAACATCATAATTGTTGAGGCAGTTTGTGTTATCTAAAATATCAGGCATTTTATCTTCATAAGGCGCATATTCATCACTTAAACGGCCCACCACATGTCCAACCTCATGAACAATTACTTCGGAAAGTTTTGAGGTTTTTCCCGCACCCGTTATTCTTACATTTCCCAACCCTGCATTTCCTTCAACCCCTGCAGAGTTAAAATTATCAAATCTAACGTCAACCAAATTTTCATCTTTGCATTTACTCGGTGAAAAAAGAGTAGTATGCTCAAATTTATTTAAATCAATTATAGAAGATAAATGTGATTTATATTCCTTGAATGGACTTGTTGTAATAAGTTTCTGGTACCCATCAGTAGACCATTTCATTAATGATTTTAAGCCAACACTTTCTCCCTTAAGTTGAGGCTGTTCGAATTCTATTTCTGCTCGGGAAAATACAATTGCCTGTTCTCCATCACCATACAGACGCACGCAATTTGTCATAGGTATCCTCGGAGTTTCAATCTTCTCGCCTTTCGCATCTTCTATTCTGAATGAAATCGCTCTTCCCTGAGAGATTGCATCAACCAATTTCTCCATATCAGCCTCATTCTGAGTAATGCCATTAGACCATCCTTTCAATATTATCCGATATTCGGGATTCTTTCCCTTAATTAAACTGTTCCATCTTACACCTTCCGGTATTCCAGGGGTATAAAATCCGAACTTATCTGGAAATGCACCTTTATTGATGGAATCTTCATAAACCTCTATTACCTCAAATCTATCTGTCTTAAACAATTCACCTCCATCAGCAAGAACAACTATCTTTCCCCCTATTAAGTCCCAGCGAGTATTGCATTCAAGATGTTTCCTGAATTTAACAGTTATTTCAATCTCGTCATATGGGCTGTAAGGCTCTCGCGGAATGAATTTTCTATCTTTTTCTGTCCGGTCTTTATAACTTTCTATTTTAAACCATCCCGCATCTATTTCCTTAGGAAAATCAATGCTAATTAACTCTACGTCTGAAGCCCTCGGATTATAATGCAAACTATTTATAGAAGCATCTCCCTCATCGCAGTCAGTAATATATGAAATAGGGAGATTATATGTCCTTGCAACTCCTCCGTAATCCGTATCAACTACTCCCAAATACTGATTTGGCCCGGCATAGCCCGGACCGCTTGGTATAACTCCTGGCCAAATATTATCAAGGCATGACAATACCCCATCACCATCATTATCAATATCGCACACCCTTAATTGACAAGTCCCTTGATTGCATGTCCCTCCTCCGATATAGCAGCCAACCCCTTTTCCATTACAATATGCGGATCCTCCATGAAGTAACGACGTATACTCTTTATTGCCTGACTGTGAATATGCCACATCTGCAAGATTAGCATCGCATTCAATTCCGTCCTCTTTCCACTCGTAAAAGCATCGGTCTCCCTGATACATCTGTTTATTTCCCCATTCCCCTTTTGCGCACATTCCTGCATAATTAGCTTCATCTTTGCACGCTTTCTTCCATGCTTCGTAAGAATCATAATATTCTGCACTCCCCAAAGGAATCACCAAACCAAAAACCAACAACAAACCAATCATTACCCCCATATGCCTTATACGCATTTCCAGTCCTCCCCACCAAAGTGTTTAGGAGAGTATTCATTACAGCATTTCTCCCCTACAAAAAGATTAACGCTTTCATTGACAACTTTGCAAGTCCTCTCGCATTTTATTTTAGAAGCATCTAGTTTAATTCTCACGCTCTCATTATTGAACACGTTAGTTATTTCCAGCACTTTAATTTCCCGATTGTAAGGAATCATTGTATCAAGCCTGCTTTCATTTAAGAGAATAATTTCACTCTTAGGCGCTGCTCCTGAGAAATCCTCTGCAATAATGTAAAGCCCTGAATAAAGAGCATAATCTCCTAAGCTCTGTTCATAACCATCAATAGTTTGAAGCATATATCCTGACTCGCCAGGATAATATTCCATTATCTTGTACGAATAATCTCCGTAAATAGAAGAGGCATTTACCAATGAGAATGTTACATTTTCCCCTTCATTCAAAGTCTCTTCTTTTATTTCTAAGTCTATATAGCAAAGAGAAGTGTTTAGATAAATATCTTCTAGTGGCTCAGTAGAAATACAAGCCCCATCAGAACATCCCTCAGGACAAGCATAAAATCCACCGTATGATTTCTTATTTGATGTGGGGCAGTTATATTCAGCAAGTAAGCATTCCTTTCCAGCTTCACATGAAGCAACTCTTGCATATTTGTTTATCCCAAAGAAATTCCTGCTTTTCTTAACGCAAAAGTCTGTTGCAGAAGATGTCCTGCTTCCGCTGGTAAAACTTAAATTTCCTTTTACAAAATAATTAACACCATCTTCATGATTTCCAAAAGCATCTGAATCAGTGCATGATGTCCCTGCAGGCTTTGAGCCATAGCCTGTTGGCTTAACTGCCTGCTTATTAGGCGCCCCATAACCAGTAGAATACTGGGCATATCCTGTAATAGATTCCCCTGAGAAATAAGGTGGCTCGTTTGACAAAGATACAAACACAAAAGTCAATGTAGCGAGAAAGATAAGGGCCCCTGCAATGATTATAGATATACTCACCCTCATTAATTTCCGAGATAAGATATATATTTAAACATTTTGCGCATTTTTACCTATGAAATTATGAAGTAGAAAACAAAAAAGTCAACATAATTATAATGAACGAGAAGATAACTGCATTTATTTAATCAAAATCCTTAACTATAGATTTACGGAATTTAAGTCATAATCATCAAGATTAAAATAGGAATCTTTAAATCCCACCCCTACTAAAGATATAAAATGAAAAGATTAGACTCTTATTACATCTTTCTCATATCTACGTTCCTCGTATTCTGGATTTGGGCAGCTATAGCCCCTCTTTATAGGGATGGATGGCTTCTCGAGAACTATCTTGTTTTTATATTTGTGCCGCTTATCCTGATTGCAGGATATTACTTCAAGCTCTCAAAACTTTCCTATACGCTTATAACAATATTTATGATTCTTCATGTGGTTGGCTCCCATTATACCTATGCAGAAGTCCCATTCGGTTTTACCCTCCAAGATTGGTTCAATTCAGATAGAAATATGTATGACCGGCTTGTCCATTTCTCATTCGGCCTTTTATTAGCCTATCCGATAAGAGAAATCTTTGTAAGGCTGACAAAAGCAAAAGGGTTCTGGGGATATTATCTGCCCATAGAATTGACTTTAGCATTCTCAGCAATCTACGAATTGATAGAATTTGGCGCAGTCATGATTGCCGACCCTCAGGCAGGCCTGGCTTTTCTTGGAGCTCAAGGAGATATCTGGGATGCTCAAAAAGATATCCTTTTAGCAACAATAGGTTCAATCATCACAATGCTCGTTGCTTTTTTTATCAACCTAAGATATAATCCAGTTTGCCTAAAAGAGATAAAAGAAAGTTTCAGTATTCCAAAGAACGATGCTCCTTTAGGTGAAGTCAAACTAGAAAAACTAATGCGATTATCAAAGTAAAGAAATATTTAAATACCATTAATCATTCTTTTAATTATGAATAAATGGGTAGAAATCTTACTGGGCCTGATTTTGGTGTTAGTCCCTATTGTGATTGCATTCTATTCCCAATCATGGGGCGCCTGGAATTTCTGGAGCGCTGCAGGCACAGTCTTCAAAGGCGGCTTGTTCTGGGGAATCATAGCAATAGGCGGATTATTCATTCTTTTAGGCATCTCTGATTTGAAAGAATAAATTTTAGTATAGCGAGAGTAATTGCATTGGATAGATTACCTTGCCTTAGCAGTATCCATTAGAAAAATACGTTTAGATTACTGCAATCTAAGCAATCCCCAGTATATTCAAATTTTGATTCTGTGGCAGAATGTTCCGTAACTTTATATATTCATCCTGCTTCTCTAATAAATGTTTAAAAGAAAGAGTGTGGGTCTTGCACTCAGCAGCGGCGGAATAAAAGGGCTTGCGCACATTGGCGTCCTTAAAGTCCTTGAAGAACACAACATCCCCATTGATTTTATCGCAGGAACAAGCATCGGAGGCATAATTGGTGCTCTTTATTCAGCAGAGCCAAATGCAAAAAAACTGGAGAAAGAAGTCCTCGATATAAAGATAAACGACCTCTTTGATTATACTCTCTCTAAATGCGGTTTCATAAAAGGCAATAAGATTGAGCAATATATAAACAAAAAACTAAACAATACTGATTTTAAAGACTTAAAAACGCCCTTGTTCCTCACAGCATTTGACCTGGAAAACAAAAGAGAAGTGATATTCACAAAAGGAAATGTTGCAAAAGCAGTGAGGGCAAGCATCTCAATCCCAGGAATCTTCATCCCAGTGATAAATAATAATCGGGTACTGGTCGACGGCAGCATAGTAGACCCTGTCCCGACTGAAATCTTAAAAAAAGCAGGAGCTGATATAATAATTGCTGTCAATGCAAACACTATAAAGAGAAATCCTCCTATTTTTAATGAAGAAGCAAATCTAAAAAAGAGCCTTAAGCAAATCCCTCATGCCCTGGAATGTGCCCTTAAAACTTTAGAAGTCCTTGGCTCCCTGATTGCAGAAGCAGACCTTCTGCATGACAAAGCAGATTTAGTGATTAATATAAATGTTGAAGGCATGATTTTATTTGAAGCCAAGAACAGAAAAATCTCTCAAAAAATCATCAAAATAGGAGAAAAAGAAGCAAAAAAAGCAATATCTGACATTGAAAATTTAACTTCACCTCATCCTATTAAGCTACTCCTTGAAGAAGTCCAGAAATTAAACGTGGATAAAGTATTAAAGAAAGTAAGAGAAACTCAAATTGCAAGAAACCTCCCTAAGTCCTCCTAACAACAATTTCTATAAACTTTCTTGCCTCTCAATTAATATGCCTTACTGCAAAATCTGCAATTCAAGCAACTGCAATATCAAAGAGCACTCATTTGTTATAGGCAAAGCCCTTAATGTCAAAGAATTCTCAGGCTCCACCCCTCCAGAAATCTTTGTAGGCAGATGGAATTATCCAAATGTTTATGCAGGCATATTAAGCCCAAACGAGTATGGAGACACCAGCCTCCTCTCTTCCCCTGAAGCCTGGCGCGCTGGCAATCTTTCTATAGCAGATATCCTCTCACAGCGTCAAAAACTCATCTATGCCCGTACATCCTCGCACATAAAAAAACAAGAGTCAAAATTCCACGCAGTTTTCCATGAAGTGGCAATGACTCACAAATCAGTTGCAACCGAATTCAAATTAAAGAACACTATAACAAAAAATGAGGAGCAGGCCTCAAATTCCCCTTTAATAAGCAAAGCAGGAGAGATAGAATCTGCCAGGCTCCAGGAAAATGCCCCTGTAAAGCCAAAGATAGATTATTTAGTGAATGATTCAGAAATAAAATCCAAAAACGCAATACTCGAATTAGACAAATCAAGAATCCAGACTTCTGCAATAATAAAGATACTTTCAGCAGGCCTATTAGGATTAAAAAATAATAGGAAAATGGTTCCAACTAAATGGTCTATAACTGCAGTAGACGATATTGTCTCAAAAGAAAAATTAAAGAAAATAAAGACCTATCCTGAGATTTCTGAAATATGCCTATTCAACGCAGAATATCTTGGCAACCATTACGAATTCCTTCTCCTTCCAGGCTCTTTCTTTTTTGAAGTAATAGAAATTTCAATGAAAAATCTGGGAGTCTGGCAAGACCATGAATCCTTTTTTCCAAGAAGAACCTATGCAGATGATGTCACAGGCGCATATTATGCAAATCGCATTGCCCTCTCAGAACATCTTGAGAAAATAAAACGCCAGTGCCAGTGCCTTGTATTAAGAGAAGTCCGTCCAGAATATAATGTTCCCCTCGGCGTAGGCATCTTAAGAGAAACCAGCAGAGAAGCTTTCTCAAAAACTCCTGAAAGGTTCAATACACTTAAGGAAGCCTTAGCAAAAGCACAATCGCGCCTTAAGCTTCCAATAGAAAAATGGCTTTCCCGTTCAATATTATTAAAGAATTATGGAAAGCAGAAGACACTTAGACAATATTTTTAACGAGTTAGTGTTTTTAGCATTCCTGCAAGATAATTATCACCCTATACCCATCATCATCCTCTCAGACATTAGATATATCCAATCTCCTTGGTTGTGTTACTTTAGTGAGGAGTTGGATAGACAGAGATTTTGTTAGAAAAAGTAACATAATTATCGAAAATCTCTGTAACTATAATCGCAAGCCCCTGGCATATACAAAAATTTATTCTGTTTCAGGCCCTAATCTTTTCTCAAGTTCATCTCTATTGCTTGCATATTGCACAGCATCTTCGACAGTTATTCTTCCTTCCTTATAAAGATTTTCCAAATGCCTGTCCATAGTAATCATCCCCTCCCGTGCGTTACTTTCAATATAACTAGGAATCTGATGAAAATTCCCTTTTCTAACAAGTGCTTGCACAGAAGAAATATTTTTCAAAATCTCGACTGCTAAAGCCCTATTCTCTCTCCTTTCATAAGGTACTAGCTGCTGGCTGATAATATAGGCAAAATTATCTGCTAAAGCTCCCCTTATTTCTCCCTGCTCATGTCCCTCAAATAAATCAGTATACCTGGATAAAGTGCCTACTGCATCTTTAGTATGCAATGTAGAAAATACCAAATGGCCCGTCTCCGCAGCAGTAAGGGCTGCCCTTGCAGTCTCTCTATCCCTTATCTCGCCAATTAGTAAAATATCCGGGTCTTGTCTAAGAGACCATTTAACCCCGCTGTAAAAACTTTGAGTGTCTTTTCCAATTTCCCTCTGGACAATTAAAGCCTTATTACTAGCATGGACATATTCAATAGGATCCTCTATAGTAATAATTTTCTCAGGACGAGTATGATTAATGTGCTGTATCAATGAAGCTAGAGTAGTTGATTTTCCAGAGCCAGTAACTCCTGTAACTAAAACAAGCCCTTTATTCAAGCCAGTTATATCTTGCCATACCCTATCATCGGGAAATCCCAACTCTTCTATTTTTCTAATATCTTTTGGAATTATTCTAAATGTTGCATATAATCCCTTTCTCTCTCGCCCCACATTAACTCTGAATCTTAAACCTTCTAAATCGAAAGCATCGGTTTGGTAAGAAAAGTCTAACTCAGATGATTCTTCCAATATTTGTCTTTGCTCATCTGAAACTATAGAATAAATCATTTCTTCAGCATTCTCTGAACCTAACGAAGACTCAACCCTCACTAAGTCTGGACCTATTCTAAAACAGCAAGTCTCATCAGTCACAATATGAATATCAGATGCATTTTCCTTAACAGCGCCACCAAGGAGAAAATCTAAGTGGTCTTTATGTTGCTCTTTCTCTTGACCCATAATGAACAATAATAAACTTTCTATATAAAGATTATTGAATACTAAAGGTTATTATAGCCAAAGACATTAAAAATAGAGCAAGAGCGTCTTTGGCTATTAGCGGAAGACAAACAAATATTGCTCAAATAATTTTGTCTTCTGCTATATACAAAAAATTATTTCTTATTCTCTTTCAAAGCAGCCCTGATGCTCTTGTTCAATTGAGTCATTGAATCTTCTAATTGCTGCTTGTTCTTAGTTCCTGTGCACACAAGTTTTCCATTAGAAAAAAGTAAGAAAGTTGCAGGGGGATTCTCTAATTTATACACAAGTCCTGGAAATTGTTCAGGCTCATATTCTGTATTCTCCAGCTGCAAAGCCAATACGTTAAGGTTGAGACTAAGGTCAATGCTTCCAGAAGCCACTATGTTCTCCACAGTTATCTTGGGCTTGTCTGTCACCTTGACGCCTATTTTTGCAATCTGCTTTATCACAGCCTCGATTACCTGTTTCACTTGTGCTACACTCTTAGTTCCTGTACACACAAGGTTCCCAGAAGAGAAGACAAGCACAGCAGATTTTGGCTTCTCAATCCTCAGCACAAGTCCTGGAAATTGTTCAGGATTGTATTCCGTATTGCTTTGCGTCCTGGCAAGTTTAGTTAAGGGCACCTCTTTCCCCAGAGAAGTCGTTGCGACAATGTTTTCAACCCTTAAATTAGATTTACCCATAATTAGATGTCCTCATCTTATTTATAAAGCATTTTTCTTTATAAAGCTTTCTATAAGTCTCCTCGAATCATAGTCAAGGACTTTAATATTTGAACAAAAAGTCGTTGACTATCAAGGGAAAGACATACTATCTTATTCATTTATTTATTTATGTCTTTCACTATACTTTCCAGCTTCACTTTCAATATCATCTAAAGCAGTTATTTCACCTACATCTCTGTCTGGCCGATAAGCAGTTATTCTTGGAAACCTCAAAGCATATCCTGAAGAATAAGCAGGGCTTTTTTGTATGTTCTGATAAGTCACCGCCACAACAATTTTAGGCTCGACTTTAACTTCGTTGCCTTTCTCCTCAATGATTAAAGGCTTGAGCAATTTAGTCATTTCATCATATGTAGTGCCTTCCTCTTCCTTCTCCTTCAATCCTGAAGAGACTCTCCCAACTTCAAGAAATCCCTTTTCATCGCGGCAAGCCACAATGTAACTGGTAAGCCAGCCCCCTCTCTTGCCTGTGCCGTATTCTGCTCCAACAATTACCAAATCAAGATCATTTACTACAGGTTTTAGCTTTACCATGTATCCAACTCTCCTCCCTTGCTTATAAGGCGAATCTATCTTCTTCACCATTATCCCTTCCTCCCCCATTTCAATAGCCTTCTCATAAAATCTTTCTGCCTCCTTATCATCATCAGCGATTATTTGGATGGAAGGCCGTATCTTCCATTTCTCCGGCTTTATTATTTTTTCAATGAGCCTTCTTCTCTCAATGAAATTCTTATTGAACCAGCTCTGCCCATTATAATACAAAATGTCAAATACATTAATCTCAACAGGAAGCTGTTTCACTAATTTATCAATATCATATTTTCTCTTTATTCTTTGGCTTATGGATTCAAAAGGCCTGTATTTCTCAGTTTTTCTGTCATATCCAACCACCTCTGCATCCAATATGAATTCATCCCCTTTAACATGGCTTTTGACAGCTTCAACAACATCTGGAAATTGCCGCGTAACATTTTCTAATTTTCTTGTAAAAAGAAATATTTCTTTCCCCTTGCGATGAATCATCATCCTAAAGCCATCATATTTATGCTCCAGTGCAGCAGGCCTGCCGCATACCTGAAAAGCTTCTTCAATGCTTTCAGTCTTGACAGCAAGCATTGCTTTGACTGGTCTGCCTGGAACAATGACTATTTCCCCTAGTTCTTTAACTCCTTTTCTAGCAGCATCAAAGACTCTCGCAAAATCATTGGCTAAATCATAAGCCTCTTCAACCTTCAGCCTCATCTCACTTTGCTCCGGAAAGAAAGCAAGTGCGATAGCATCAATCAGCAAAGCATCTGCAACCCCTACTCTCAAATCACTTAAAACAGTCCTTATAAGATATTTGACCTCTAAAGGTGAAGCTGAATTAAGAAGTTCTGCCAAAAGCCCAATCTTCTTCTCAACCGCCCCTGTCCCTTCAATATAAATTATCTTCTTCAAATTATCAAAAACTTTGCCGACATCTAACCTGGAGGAAAACAAGACCGATTGCCTCTTCTTTAAAGCAAAATTCTCTGCCACTTTTCCCAAATCTCCAATTTCCTTAAATTTTTCAGTTACTTCCAGATTAGATATGCCAAATGAAGAGCCTATCGCTTTGAGAACAAACTGCGTCGATATGCCAAATTCTCCAGGATCATATTCAGGCAATACTCTCCCCCTAATGAGGTATATCCATTCGCTCTTTCCTTTTTTGTCTAAATCTTTCAAAAAAGAAGCTAAAATAGCAGTTTTATCCAGTCTCTTTGCATTGGAAGAAAGTTCCTCATATGCATTGACAAATCTCATATATTCCATTGTATTGCTTAGAAAGGAGTCTATTTAAAAATTCCTTAAAGAAAATATTATTCAGTATAATTGACATAAATACCAAAAATTGTATATTCACAGGACTTTCCTAAATTCCCAACTTTTTAGGCATTAAAAGTTATAGGTCCAGAGAATCCCGACGACCAGGTCAGTGCCTTTAGCAGTCCTGCAATTCATTACGCAATTATGGATAATTCTGTTGATTAATATTTTTTTTCAGAATTATCCAGATAGAGAATTCTGAACAAATACTATACAAATTATCAGAATTCTCTATATTACTTAGATTCCAATCATCAACGTCTATCCCTCAGGCATCTGATAGCTACAGTTTGCAAGCACTTATATTATATACAAAAATTTAATTTTCTATAAATTCTTGCAAAGCAAGAGTATCTTATTAAGAGAATTCTCTCTCAAGCCCGTAGGGCTTTCTAGTAACACATAAATGGCAATTTCGTTTTTAGCACGGTAGTGCTTTCCAGTAAATCTTAAAGGAGTCGCCTGTCCTTTTTACTTATTTTCTGAAAAAAGAAGACGTTAATTATTTTTAGAAATTGATTCTCTATATTTTTTAATTTCTTCGTTATTTAGTTTTGAATTTATGCCATCAAAATCTGAGACAAAAGCTTTTGCTTCTTGAAGCATTACTCTTATTTTGGCTTCTTGGTCTACTCTCATATAATACTGTGCATCTATTATTTTGTCTTTATGTTCATTTATCGTCTTTGTTTTATCTTCTCCCAATAAAAAAGAAGTTACAAGAATAGAACAAGCATGATTTTCACACTTAATGCCTATTTTTTGAAGGAAGGAATAAAGAGCATAATACTCTGCGTAATAAATAGCAACAGTAGACCAAAGAAGGTCTTTATCATTCAAGTCTTTTTCTGCCCTTAATAAAGAAGATTTTGCTTGTTCAAGATAAGATTTTGAAAGTCTTTCATTTGGCTCAACTATTTTCAACCCGTCTTTTAATCTGAAACACCAACTCAATTTTTTATTTTCCATATTGTTGCCACATTATGTTTACATAAAATGAGTGATTATTTAAAATTAGGTGTTTTTCTTCTATTTCCTTTATTAAAGTTTCCTGCTCTTTTACTGCTTTTATGAAAGAAATCTCAGAGAGATTAACTTTATGGACTTTGAAAGGTAGAAGATGAAAAGGCAATTCTTCCTTTTCAGACAAGATTAATAAATCTAAATCTGAATTTTTATCTGCTATTAATTTGGCAAAACTTCCAAAAACCAAGAGAGGAATATTTGTATTTAACTCTTTTAAGAAGGTTTTAAATTGAGAGTATTTTTCTAAAAATATTTCTGTTTTATAGATTTCTGCTTGAAGCAATATCAATTTTGTTTGAATATTATCCAAGTTTAAACTGAAGTACTTATTTTTACCCTCAACTTTGCTTTTTAGGATACTCTTTTTTTCAAGGTTCAATAAAACATTTTGGCAGGTCTTAAGTGGAAGTTTTGCAAGTTTGTTTATTTGCCTTAAATAAAATTCTGCTTTGTAGTTTCCACTATAAAGAGTAATTACATCTAATTCTTTGTTTCTAATATGATACATATGTATCTCTTTAGATACATCATTATTTAAATATTTCTATTTTTGATTTGTTCAAGGTGTCGCCACGTCTTAAAACCTCAAGAACAAAGTTCTTGATTGTCATCAGGAACATAAAGTTTCTGAGGGGTGCGGTTCATCAAGAATTTATAATTCTTGAGTGCCTCGAGAATCTCGCAAAAGATTCTTGATGGCCATCAGAAACACCGGGTTTCTGAGGCCTCGAAAACCGAAGGTTTTCTCAGTCTAAGATTCCTTAACATAACGAGTTTTAGAAAACTCAATTCTTGACATGTAAAAATTCTCAGCAAAATACAGGTTTGCAGAATTCTGGCGCTTTCTTTTCATAAAAAAATCAAAACGAATCTTTCACGCTAGCATCATAAGCTGGAAACTTCTTTGGCAAATTGCCCCCGCTTCCGCTCCCGCTCCTGCTCCGATAAATTTCATATCCTATCAAAGTCAATATTATCAATGCGGCCAAGATTATCGTGCCTAGCACAAATATGGAAACATATTCTGCAATTTTGTTTTTCTTTTCTAAGTCAAGAGGTTCATCTTCTTCAAGTTCTATATTAAATATATCTTCAGGATCAGAGTCAGGATCAGGGCCATCTTCCCCAATTTCTCCAAAATTATCAAAACTTCGATTCCTGCTTTGAGAAGAGATAGATTCCGAAATTAACTTTAAGAATACCCCTATTGTTCCCTCTTCCTTTATCTCAGAGAAATAAAATAATAAATCGTAAACAAAATCATCATTAAGGTCTATTTTAGTGCCTGTTCCAAAAGGCACTTCGATTTCTTCCGCTACAGGATTTGCTAAAAATAAAGCATTGTTGCTCTCATCCAGCCCTGCAAAAAACAAGTAATAATGAGTGTTCCCATATCTGACTCTAAGTTCCTGCCCCTCAGAAAGATAAAGAAAATGCCCATTGATAAGATTTTCTAAATTCACATCCACAACCTCTTCTTCCAAGTTGCCCGCATACACTAGCTCAGGATTGTAAGTTTTTATCGATAAAGAATTAAAATTGCCAAGGTTATTCAAGCCCCTATCCTCTCTATCAAAACCATACCATGCAATTAATCCTTGATTCGGCAAGCTGTAATTTACCATCCTGCCGCTATTGGCAATCTGGGCAAAATCATCCTGGCTCAAAGACAAATTATATATTTTAACATCATCAAAAAATCCCTTAAAGAAACTATTGTTGGCAGAAGCTGTCCTATTTTTAGACTCAACGCCAATAAACAAAGAATCATCCATCTTTGCAATCCCATATCCCCCAGCCCCATTATTGAAGGAAAAAGACGCATTTAATTTCCCATCAAAGTACGCATTGACAGTACTGCTGCTATTATCATAAACAAGGCCAATGTTATGCCAATTGCCATCATTAGCTTTGCCTATGATTAAATCATTCGACAATCTTGAAGTCCCATTGCTAACATTTACAAAAGCATGATATCTGCCAGAAGAATCAAGATAAATGAATAAAGCCCCTTTCCCAAATAAATTTATTATTCCTGATTTCCCTTCAGGAAGAAAATCTCTTCTTATCCAGGCAGAAACGCTGAAATGCTCAGGCGACATCCTATCCAGGCCAGGGCTATGCCCATATTTGTTATTTCCATTCAAATATAAGGAATTAATGTAATCATTATTTTGCAAGCTATTTTCGCTTAGGCCAATATCGCTGATGTTCATATCAAATTTATTATCCATGATATTTGCTTCCAAAGAATTGCTCTTGCTTTTTGCATCAAAGGAAAATCCAATCGTGTTGTTAATCAGCTGGTTCCATTTTATCTCGTTGTTAAAAGAGTTGATTAAAGACATAGCTTCTCTTTTCCCAATGAAAAGGTTATAAAATGTCTTGCTTTGATTAGTAGATTCTAAAACAAGTCCCTTAAATTTGCCATCACAATCTTCTGCTGAAAAGGAATTAGAGCTCACTTCTAGCTGGCTAGAAGAGTAAGAATAAACATCCTGGCCATTGCATTCAAAACTATTGTTTAATAAGCCTGTATTAATATCGTTCAATACCTCAGCCCCATATTCACTGTTATTTTTAATTAAGTTATTCTCAACAATTATCTGAATACTGTTAAAAAAGCGCAATCCTTCTTTATTATCTATTACTTTGTTTAACATAAACACTAGTCCCTTTACATAGCCTCCATAAATCCCAGTCCTGCTATTATTGACAGTATTATTGGAGAAAATACCCTCTTCCACTCCTTCAAGGTATATGCCGTATCCTGAATTAATGTCTCCATTAATAAAGCAATTTTTAATATTGGGATTAGAGCCATTGATGAATATCCCTGATCTCGGGATAGTTGACGCACCTTCCTGCAAGGAGCCTGCAGAGCCTCTGAGAGTTATCTTCTTTCCCTGGCAGTCTAAAGTAACGTTCCCTGCAGATATTCTCAGACAACTCCCATTCCCATAAAAATTAAGGTCTCCTGATAAAAAATAGCCATATCCTGTATTGTAAAGCTTTCCGCAATCATTAAGGTATCCCGAGCCTAAAACAGACTCGCCAGTAAAGCCCTTAAAGCCAAAATATAGCAACACCAAAAAAGCCAGAACTAAAATTAAGAAAGCTACAATATAGCTAAAATAACGAGAATCCTTCCCTTTTTTCCCCTTACCTCTTTTCCTCATTTTTAATCAAGTTTAGTTTAATTTATAAATATTCCTTGTAACTTGCATTGTTAGGTTAGGAAGAATTTATTTAAACCATCCTCTTTTCCTTATTCCAGAATCTTCTATCTGAAAATCAAAGGATTTCTCAGGCAAGCTCCGATGTTTTCGCAGATAAGCTGTCCTTAATCCCCTCTTATTCTCAAGTTCAATCAAGCATTTACCCCAATAATGAAGTATATCTCCTCCAACCATTTTACTGGAATCATCCCAATTATAGACCTGGTTAGTGACAATCACAGGAATATTTCTCTTTCGGGCAATCTCTGCCAGGATCCTCACCTGATTAGCCAATTCCCCGCTTATCTTTAGCATCTCCTCCCTGTTTTTTTCCCTTGCAGAAGAGAAATCAAGTCTATATAATATAGTTGCGCCATCCACAATAATCAAGGAGATTTCATCCTTGAGGTAATTATTTATTTTTTTAAATATCTCCCTCTGTTCCTCAAAACTTACCGGCTTTAGCAAAAATATATTCTTTAATGCAGCCTCATAATCCTCAGGGGCAAGTTGCCTTGCCCTTTCAACACTAAATCCTCCTTCACTATCTATAAATAAAACCTTGTTTCCCTTCTTGGCCTGGGAAACCGCCGCAGCCATGCAGAGATTAGTTTTACCAGTTCCAGCCCCCCCATAAACTACTGTAATTATGTCTTTTTCATAACCTCCGTGCAGCCATCTATTAAGGTCATAACTTCCTGCAGATATCCTTGTCATAAATTTAGAGGAAGGAAATAGTATATAAAATAATGGGAATTAGAAATCTCTGTAAACTACTTCTTAATCGCTACTTTAATCTTCTCGCAATCTTCCTGTATAGCTTCAATAGCCTCATTTATGCTTTTCTTGGCATTTGGGCTTTTTACCTTGAAGATTAAAGGCTTTGAAGGGTGTTCCCTCTTCCAAGCTGCAAATTCCACGCCAGTCTTGTACAAGTAAACCCTCAATATCTCTGCAATAGTAAGGTTGCCTATCTTCAATTCTAATTCGTCTTTGTCTTGCTTAATAATTTCAATATTCATATAAAACTCTCATTTAGAATATTTATAAAGCTTTCTCTCCCTTAAAATTCTTGTAGTATCCCGAAATTATTGCACCCCTATCTGGAACGCTATTTCTGTGTGATTGAACACAATAATTACGATAAGCAAGAAGCTTTAGCCTTCTTGCGTATGGTTAGGCTAAAAGAGAGGAAATTAGAATGGGCTTTCAAGCAAAAAGACAATGGAATAGCAAACAAAGAAATATATCCTTTGTTAAATATAAAAAAGAGAAGATTTCAACAGCTTTATGCTGAATACAAAATGACTGGAAAAATACCTTCATTGAAGAATAACAGGAGACCTAAAACTTATTTGAGTGATGAACAGAAGGCTCTGATTGATAACGCATTGAAAGAAAGCAAATTATATGGTGCAGTTCATCTAAGATTGTATATTAAAAAATATCATGCACAGAATATTCCACATAATAAAATTCATAGTTACTTACTCAAAAGAGGAATATCTGAAGAAGATGAAAAAAAGCAAAGACAAAGAGTATACCATTTATATGAAAGAGACCATAGCTTCTCTTTAGGTCATTTAGATTGGCATGTTTCTAAATGTATTCCCGGAAAGCAAGTATGTGTTTTAATCGACGATGCTGGAAGGAAGATAATATCTGGAGGCGAGTTCGATAACGCATTTGAAAAATATGTAATTCAGATTATTAAAGAAGGAATTAAAACTGTATATGAGGATTATTCTTCTGTTTGGAGAGAAATCAATACTGACAAGGGATCCCAGTTTTATGCAAATAAAAAAGATGCAGAAGGGGAGAAGGGAAAGACAGAATTTGAATTATTTTTGGAAAAGAACAATATTAAACATATTCCATCAAGAAGAAATCATCCGCAAACAAATGGAAAGAATGAAAGATGGTTTAGGACATATGAAGAGAATAGAATGAAATTCAAAACATTTAAGGAGTTTATTGATTGGTATAATAATAAGATTCATCTGGGGCTATCAAGAAAGGAAGGTATCACTCCAAATGAGGCTACTGGCTTTAAGCTACAGCCTGAAGCAATTATAGGGCTGTTTTTTAGGAGGTTTGATTAATAATGAGTAAAAGGCATAATAGGATAAGTACCCCATGCAAGAATATCAGGATACTACACTCCCTTAAAATTCTATCTCTATATCATCGCCAGTGATGTTCTCAGAAATCTTACTCTCTGTCTTGCTTTCTTCAATTCCAGCTCTTTTCTGAGGGGCCCTTATTTCAGGCTCAGCTACCCTAACTCCTGGCTTGACTAGTGATGCCTGCCTTGTATCTCTCTCATCTTTTCTCAAGCTAATGCCAAAAACCTGCTCTATTTTATTTATAAGGACAAAATCATCAGAAGGAAGAATACCGTTTTCAATCATCTTTACATCCGCCTCAGAAGCGCCTATCTTCTCAGCAAATTGCTTTCTCGACCAGTTAACTTCTCTCCTCTTTGAGGAAACATACCAATGAAAATTATCTATCAGGCTGGCAGCAACATTATTCTTGATTTTTAAAGGTCTTCTATATTTGTCAATATCTACATAAACTTTTCTATCGCCGCGGAGCCTGGGAGATATCTTCATGTGCTGCTGCAATTTTACAGGATCTGCGCTTGGAGTTTCTTGTCTTTTTAAAATAAGCAGACCTTCACGCCGGGCATATTCTTCAGAAACTTCAACTATTCTTCCATCTTCTATTGCATCAACCATCTTTTTTTGTCCCGAGATAATCATAAAAATACTTGCAATTCAGAGTTTTTATTCTTTATTGTGAAATAAAGTGAAGCTCCCAGTCGACCCAGAGGGTCGGGGCATCTAGGAAACGTAATTAGCTCCTGTAACTACACATCATCAACATGCATTAATTAATTAGAATATTTTTACCTGTTAAATGGTAGTCCTGCCATTCTTCATCCCAGTCGAGGCAAGCCTCGGGGTATTGACAAAAAATAAATGATAAAAATCAACCAAAGAGAGATTTTTCAAAATCCTGAGAGTTTTCTATATTGCCGATGCTTTTATTTCCATTTACTACTATTGTCTGGCATCCGCTGACTGAATATTTTTTCTTGAGTATAGAGATTATATCTGAATTTAAGTCAATATCGTAAGAATAAACTCTTAATGAATCATGTTTATTTCTTAAATAAGTTATTACAAACGAGTTTCTTTCAACGCTTTCCTTGCACTCAATCGAATTGGAATAAAAGAACATGATTATAGTGTTATTGCTGCTGCATTTGTTGTTTCTTTCACTGACTAAAAACATATGCCTGACTTCTAGATTAGTATATAATTTCTTAAGTTCTAATACATCATTATCATATTTGCCTTTCTTAACTTCCAAAGTGGTTATCAACTCTCCAAGATAATCCAGTTTTTCAGAAACAAGCTCTAAAGTGAAAAAGCTGCAATCTGAACCCTGATCTATAAGATTTATAGTTTCAAGATTTGCTATCTCATTTCTTGTTGACTCTTCTATATCTATAGTGGACTTCTCAATGATTCCTTTTGCAAGATATCCTAGAAATAAACCTATAAAAAACAAAAAGCTTGCTATTAAAAACGCCAAGATTAGCTTCAACCAGTTGATTTTTCTTTCTTTTTCTGCCATTTACCAGTTTATCCTCCTGTGACTTATAGAGTATATTATTGAAACTCCCCACCAAAAAGTAAAGAGCAAACTATATAAAAATATGAAAAAGATATAGCTTATAAATGTTGATATGGGCTTGTCTATTGAGACAATCTTTTTATTCACTATAAGAAGCATGATGAGGGTTGTTACAAAGAAGAATATTCCAAATATGAGTATTCCCTCAGAAAATACTCTATATAGATTAAGAGTCAGAAGATAGGATTTAAATTCAAGATTGTTTATGAAGTCAAAGCCAATATAAGAATATAATTGCACTTGATTTATAGTGTCAATTATACTTTTTATTATATAATAGCTTGTAATAATCATCGTTGAAAGTATTGATATAATTGCTAATGGAAGTATAAATAATCCCAGCTCGCCATACTTCTTGCCTATAATAAACTTGTAATCAATGAAATTCCTTATGAATCCGAAATACCATCTTCTTCTTTGTTTTAAAAGAGGTAAGAAATTCTTAGGTGCAAGAGTATAGACAACTGACCTAGGTGAGTTTTCTATTTTATAATTCAAGCTCTGTATTCTGAGGGCTATTTCCATATCTTCAGTTATATTGTCCTCATCATAACCGCCATGTTTGTCAAAGAAACTTTTTCTATAGGCTGAAAAAGGGCCAGGGGTTACATGAACTGCATTGACTTGCGAAAAAACCTTCCTCAAAAAGACACCCAGATCATATTCTATCGCCTGTACTCTCTGTAATATTCCTTTAGGATGATATACTTTCATGGCAGGAGTGACGCACACTACATCTTTATCATAAAAATAAGGCAGCATATAAACAAGGGAATCTGGTGTAACCATTGAATCAGCGTCAAAACTGACTATTATCTCTCCGTGCGCTCTTTTAATGCCGTAATTCAAAGCAGAACCCTTGCCGCCATTTTTCTTTGTAAAGGCACGGACAATTGGCAATTCTTTCTGCAATTTCTTGGCAATTTCATATGTTTTATCTTTAGAGCCATCATCTACTATGATTATCTCATACTTATCTTTAGGATAATTCAAGGCGTAGGCGCTTTCTGCAGTCTTTCTCAGACAATTTTGCTCATTATAAGCAGGAATTATTATTGAGACAAAGGGATATTTGGTAATTTTGTTTTCTACTTTTTTTCTATCTAAAAATGTAAGGAGATAATAGACAAAAGTAAATAATCCTAAGTAAATGCTTATGAAAACAATTATTCTGATAAGGTCTATCATTTCACTCCGAATTTTTTGGCTCTTCTTCCTTTAATTCATCAGTCTCTATTTCTCCTGAAAGCCCCTGCACACTAAAATACTCATAAAAACTATCTGCAAGTGTCAATTCAGACGTATGGCCTGTTCTCTTCTTGTTTATTAAGCCCATTTCAACAAACTTCTTGATATGGTCATAAGCCTTGTTTCCCCTTATCTTTATCAGGACAGATTGTTTTATAGGTTGCTTGTAAGCCAATATTGCCAGAGTCTCTTGCTCAGCTTTTGTGAACTCAGAGCTTCCTGTAGCAAGTCTATTCACAATGTTTGCATATTCTGGAGCAACATCCATTTTCCACAGATTATTTTTGTTAAGAATTTCTATTCCTGATTCCTTATATTTGTCAATCAAATCACTTAAAATCTTTCTTAAGATTATGGGATTGACATCAGTTAAAGCAATTAGTTCCTGCAAGCTTAAAAATCTGCCTGCAATAAAAAGCGCAGCCTCTACTTTCCTTGCGCTTTCCGCCTCTGCAGCAGTATCAACTTCTTCTATGCTCTCCTTGCCTATTTCCATAAAAATCCTCAGTTTTTCAAGTTTTAAAACCTAATGCTATCAAAAGCACGCGCCTCTCCAAACCGCCTACTAAAGAATGTGATTTGGAGAGGCGCATCATGCCATCAGAAACATAAAGTTTCTGAGAGACGTGGTTTCATCAAGAATTTATAATTTTTGAGTGCCTCGAAAACCAGAGGTTTTCTCAGTCTAAGACTCTTTGACATAATCTATATTAGGCATAAAATTTACTCATTCTTTTGTAAGATTCTATTTTTTTATAGAATATGCTCCTTGCATAGTTATCCCTGGCCTGTTTCTAAAAGAGCGTTATAGATGATATGGTTAGATTACCGGGATTTTTAGAGAAATCTGAAGATGAATTTTTATCTGTAATATGTCTAATGAGATTTATGTATTTTCTTCTCATTTCTTTTTTTCTTTCAGGTATAATTCAATTGGCTTAAGTCCCATTTGTTCTAGATTCCAATTTGTGGTTGTTATATGAGGGTATTTCTTTCTTACTTCTTCTAATTTATCTGACCTGTTTTTCTTTAGTCTTTCTTCCAGTCGATATGTTCTTTTTTGGAGACCAACTGAGAAAGTTGTTTGTGTGCCATGATTTATTTTTATAGTATTAATGCCAGGATTATATGGGATTACACTTTCCAAGATATTTTCCTTAAGAGGAATAATCTCGCTTTTTGGCCTGTTTCCAGAGAAATCTTCCGTAATAATATAATGAACAGCATCCAGCGCATATTGGTCCATAAGGCGATTTTTGGCATCATAAGTCTCTAGAACGTATAGAGACTCTCCCGGATAATATTCTTTTACTAAATGACTTTCGTCTTTGTCAAATGCGCTTATTTTCTCTAAGAAAAAACCTGCTTTCTTAGGTAAATTTTCTTTTCTTATTTGTAATGTAAGATAAATCCCAGTTTTTTCCTGCTGCACTTGTTGCATGGCTGACGGTCTTTCAGTTGTTCTACAAGCAACTAATAAGAGAGTTGAAGCTAGCATGCTATTCCAGACCATGTTCCTGGCTGTCTTTAACATCAAGTATAATGAAAATAGATATTTTTAAATTTTTCTATTGTTACCCTTTATAGGTGGTTATAGATAACGAATAATTTATAATAAAATTCAGAATACAGAAAATTACTTTAATTGTGTTATTCTGTCTGGGAATTCTCCATAACAAAATTATTAATCTAAATTTTTTATAAACAATTTTCTCTATAGGGCTTTTATATAGAGGTTGAAAGTTAGGAGATTATAAGCTCTAATTTTCTTACTAACAAATCAGTGCCTTCGGCAGTCCTGCAATTTATTGCGCAATTTTACTTAGATTCCTCTCATCAACATCTATCTCCCAAAACATGTAGTAACTACGGTTTGCAAGCCACTTATACCTTACATACTAAAAATTTAAATATAATGCGGGAATTGATATTTAATGCATATTAATTGGTGTATTATTTTGTTTGTCTTCTTGATTCTTCTTCCTTTAGCCAGCGCAGATTATTATGATGTATGGCATGACTCCTGCGACGATGAATCTAATTATGAGGGGATGTGTGCAAGAGGAGAATGGGGAAATGTCCCTATGTATCAGGGAGACCGATGCTTGTATAAATGGAAAGAGAGCGGAATTGGATGTGATGCTCATCTTGTAGATGTGGCGACTAAAGAGTTATCAGCGGGAGGAATTCATTCTGGAACTGTCCAATGTTCTGGAGAAGGCGTAGGATGTTATATTGATGTAGGCACATGCAATCAGGGAACATGCCAGTTAGCAACTTGTGATATTGACAGTGATGGAGATAAGGCATTGTCATGCATTGATAATATTTGGCCAGGGCATATATCAAGCCCTATTGGAGTTGCAGGGCCTAATCAATATACTGAAGAAGTAGATACTGATTATGGGGGAGTTGTAAGAAAATATAACTCTCCTATTTCATATATCACTGATTGTGATGATAATGATGCTTCTATAAACAGCATGCATTATAATCCGAGAGCTTCAGATGTAGAGTCAGTTAGCATTGATTTTCCCAGAGAAATAGTTGGAAGCTGGTTTAAAATAGAAAGTTATAAAGATCGGACAGAAAGGGATAGAAAATTCACTCCGCAAGCACCTTACAGCCCTTATGATGATATTGAGATAAGCATCAAATTCAGGAAACATCTTGAATGCAACACTCGTTGGGACTTAAATGGGGGAAAGATAGCTGTTCTTGCTGATGGGGGTGAATTGTTTAAGACAAGTTACTTTGAGGTGGTGGAAGTTTATGAAAATTACTTCAATAAAGGTAATCTTCCCGATGAGCGCGGATTTTATACGCCTGGAACACCAGAGAGTGTAAGGTGGAGTAGCTCTATTAAGGGAAAAAATCCAGAATATAGAGTCATATTGAGAGGCTGGCCAAACGGTATTACTCAGAATGAAGCTGACATGGAAGCTCTGATACTGGCGATTAGCCTTGGCAAAACTATTACACTCAGGATAGAAGATAAGAATGGGAATAAGATTGAGACTCCGGAGATACCCATGACGAACTGCGCAAGGACTTACGGAGAAGGAAAACACGGAGTGGTGCATATGCGAGGGTTAAGCGCTGGGCAAAATCCTCAGGACATGATTAGCGCTTCGAATAGTTTAAGGGAGAATGCTTTTAACAAGATTTATCCCTTCAATAATGAAATATCTAGTTTTAGTTTTTTTGCAGATCTTATTGAGGACAATGACCCTCTCATTACAAGAGTTACTGCATATCATGCCTCGCAAGTTTCTAGTTGCGGATCAGATAAATCATTATATGTTTATTATACCAATGAATTTATGGGTCGTTCAAATAGGGCATACTCAACACCAGGTGTAAACGGTATTTATATGCCCCCTTATAGAGCAGGATTTAGCGACGCTTTGGTAGAGCTTCATGAAGCATCACATTCTTTCTGTGGATTATATGATGAATATCCTCCCACCGGCATGAGCATTTACCAGGGAATTTTCAATAGGAAGAGTCTCAAAAATTGCGCTGATTCACTCAGAGGTTTTAATGAATATGACCTCCTGGGGTTTGTCAAAGATGGGAAACGATATAGTGATGCATTTCCCCCTTGTTTTACAGTTCTCACTTATAGAGCTTCTGAAGATAGCTTGATGGGTACTTTTAGTTCTCCTGAAGCAAAGAAGTATAATATTCCAAGCTGTTCAGCATGCCTGGCCAGTATAAGGAATAATAAAGACTGGAAAGCTTATTTTGATGAATGCAAAGACTCAAACCAAATAGTGGAGCCTATTGTATATTCTCCTCTAAAAAGATGTGACGGTTGTCGGGCTGTTGGAGAAGGTGGAAGTACCTGCCTTAAATGTGAGGGATATTCTACATTAGGCAAATTTTGTTTTGTAGATAGGTCTAAAATAGGGAAAGATCTGGTATGGGCTGGATGGGAAGGGACGTGCAATAATGTTGGACAGTGGACAGATAGGTAAAACAAGAATTATATGTAGACAATTCTATTGATTAATATTCTTTTTCAGAATTATCCTACTAGGAAGTTAGTGCTTTTAGCAGTCCTGCAACATAATTGTCGCCCAATACCCCTCATCAGCATCTATCTCCGCACATGCGGTAACTGCAATTTGCAAGAACTTATAATTTACATACATTGGGTATGCAACACTGCATTAAAAGAAGCTAATTAATATGCCCTCGATTACTGCGGCAATTATCAAAAGAGGAGTGACATAAAATGTGAACACTATTATAGATTCCCTTAGGTGCCTTCCCAATTCAAACAGTTTTCTTTCGGCAAAAATAAACATGCCTAATTTTATTCCCAAAGCCAAAGAAATGAAAATAGCAGGCAGTTCAAAAATGCCATGGGGCAATATTCTCCAGAAATCTCCAAGTCTCGAAACTTCTGCAAGTTTGCTGAAAACATATCCCAACACTATCCCATTTGCAACCGCGTTCACAAAAGGAAATATTCCAAGAAAGACTCCAAGAAAAAGGCCAAAGAAAGCCACTTCAAGATTGTTAAAGAAGATGAAATCAATAAGCTCAAATGCATTTAATCCCTGTGTTTTTGTTATTAACTGTATTAATATATTGTCTAGAAATCTCAGGTTCTCAGAAAAAAATAAACCTGCTAATGTAAATGCAATAAATAAAAAAACAACTAAGTAAATATAATTTAAGCTCTCCTTTAAGTAGCTCTTTCCTCTTTTATATGGGTTTTTAACTGCTAAAATTGCGCCAATGTAAAATATACCCATACTAGACAAGATTGCTAGAAGGTAAAGCTCGTTCTTCACAAGCCCCCCTGCTTTAAAGACCAATAAAGTCAAAAAAAACAGGCTTAATCCCAATACCCATATAAAATGGTGCTCCTCCCTTATGCCCTCTAAAATCTTTTTCTTAGGGGTAATTCTTTTGATTGAGCCGCGTTTCTCAGAGTTGTTCATCATCGGAATTCTGGACAATTTAGTGCTACGATTATCAGAATTCATAATACTTTTGCTTTTTCTCTTCATCTAAAATACTTCCCTATCATTTCTACTTTCCTAGGATAATTAAACCTTAAGTAGGTCCCGTATATAAGTCCTGCAACCAAGCCTCCGAAATGTGCTGAATTCCCGATAGGTAGGGGAATAAAGAAGCTTATCAGCACAAGAGGCACAATAGCAATTATCGGGGCAATCCACAGAGGCATTCCTATTGGCAAGGCAAGTTTTCTTAATCCTTCAGAAGGATAAAACAAAGAGAATATCATTGCAATTATCAGAATAGTAAGAATAACATCAATTATGTTCAATATATTTCCTGTGAGAAACACTGGCAAGATCACTTGCAAAATAATTATGATTATAGGCCCAGCTATCAAATAAACTTTTTTTCTTGGGATAATCACTGCAAGTATCCCCAGTAATCCGAATATTGCTCCTGAAGCTCCGACTCCCGCAAGATCCATATCCCCCAGTACTGATACTAAGCCAGTTAAACTTCCCAAATAAGCAGATAAAATGAAAAATATCCCTCCAAATAAGCCTGCAGTTATATAAAACCAAAAGAATCTTTTCCTCCCGACAATTGTCTCGCAAACGCTCCCAATAAAGAATAAGGAAAACATGTTCACAAATAAGTGTAAGAAGTTGGCATGAAAGAACATATGGGCAATTAATGTCCAGACCGTGCTCCCATTGAAGATATTTTGAGGTATAAGCACGATATAATCTGCAAATGAAGGGGCAAAACTAAATATGATGAATCCAATAATAGAGATGATGGAAGTGATTAATATAATCCATAAGAATATCGGAAGGCTTGCAAGAAAAGACCTGCCAAGCTTAAGTTTGCTAATAGGATGTCTCCGCACTACCATCTTTTCTTTTTAGTAGAGGGCATGTTTTTTTTGTTGTTTGCTTTTTTCCCCTTAACACCAGAATTCTTAAGCTTGTCTCTTTCTTTTTTCTTTGCTTCACGTTCCTTCTTTTTCTTTTTCTCCTCAAATCTAAGTTTCCTTTCCTTGACTTTTTGTCCTTTTGCCATAAGTTCAGAATGCTCTTCATTGACTTCCAAAAGTATCCTCTCAAATTTTGCAATATCCTTCTCCAATGTAGTGATATCTTTAGTATTGTCTTTTAAGATAAGCAGGGTGCCGCACTCGGGGCAGGCATATTCATAAATAAGTGCATCCTCCTCCCCATATTCTGTTTCACAGGTCTCGCAAAAGTAATACCTATTTTTGCTCCTCGTAGCTTTTTGCTGATTTAAATGCTCTATCTTCCTGATAAGATTATTCTTGAATTTGAATATGCTCTTCTCAAGATTCAAGGTCCAAAAATGATCATACCATCCGCCTTTCTTCTTGTTTTTCTTTCTTGTGACGCTCACAAGCCCCTCTTCCAGAAGTTTGTATAAAAGATTTCTAGTCTGATTTATATTAAGGTTCAATTTCTTTGCGATGATAAATTCATTGACATTTTTATTATTGGCTAGAAGTTCAACTACTCCTTTTGATTTTTCCCCAATGACTGAATGAATTATTTCCTTTAGAAGTTCAACGCGCATTATAATGTTAAAAAAATTTTGATTAAAAACCTTTCTATTCTATGTAACTACTTTATAATTAATATAAAGCTATATAAAGAAAATTTCGGATAAAGATTGATGCTGTGGAATAAAAAAGAGGAAAAATCAGCTCTTCCAGACTTGCCGCCTTTAGAAATGCCATTTAAGCAGGAACTTGCAAGCATTCAAAAAAAAGAAGAAGCTGCCGAAGAAGAGGAAAGTGTAGAAACCCATGCTCTGCCCTCATTTCCCGACCCTCACAATGCAAAAGGATTCTCCCAAGCAGCAATTAAAGACGCTGTCAGCGACGATATAAAGGAAAAAGAGGTTGAGTCTATAGGAAAAATCCCTCAAGATTATAAGACTGTAGAAATGCAGGATTCTCCAGATGTAGCCCATCCTTCGATAATAGAATCAAAACCTGTGCCATATCACGAGCAAACAACCTACCAAATTAATTCAGCTCTAAATGATGGAATTATTCCTAATCCTCCAATCCCTCAACCCAAGCCTGCCTTAATATCTCCACCCCTATCAACAAAGCACGAACATGTTGAGCATTTTACCCCTCTGCCTTCACATTTTTCAAGACCTCCATTGCAAGAAAAGCATACCCATGTATTCGTAAAAATAGACAAGTTTTTCTCAGCAAGAAAAGCCTTAGAAGAGACAAAGTCTCAATTAAATCAAATAGAAGACCTTCTAAAAAAGATAAGAGAAGTAAAAATGAGGGAAGAGCAAGAACTTGCCAATTGGGATCGGGAATTATTATCAGTAAAAGCAAGAATCAGGGAAGTGACTCAAAATATTTTTGAGAAAGTAGAATGAGTTCTGAATATATAAGACTATCAAGGCCTGAAAATGTGTATGGGGAAAGGAATCTCCTCAAAGCGCAAATGGAAGTTCTAAAACTTACAAGGGCCTATGAAGGATACAAGAGACTTAGAAAAGAGGAATTTGCCCTTAAGATCCTTCTTAAAACCAAACTTGAAGAAACGCAAAATAATCTAAAGCTTCTGGAATCTGTGTTGCCTAAGCCAGATACCCGAAAATTCTTGGTTAAAGAGAAAAATCCTGAAAATCTCAGGTCCCTGAAAAAGCGCCTTTCTCTTGAGCAGGAAATACAGAATATCAAAAGAAAATTGGAAACCTTGCATTAATTTTATTAACCCATTCTATCCTTTAAATATATGCAAATAAAGACACGTCAGGAACTAATTAAAGCATACGTTGAATTCTTTAAAAGTAAGAAGCATCACCACATCCCATCTTCATCTCTTATTCCAGAGAACGATCCAACAGTATTATTCACTACAGCAGGAATGCATCCTCTTGTTCCTTACCTTCTGGGCCAAAAGTATCCGCTAGGAAATCGCTTAGTAGATGTGCAAAAATGCATCAGGACTCAAGACATCGATGAAGTAGGCGACTCTATCCATCATACCTTCTTTGAGATGCTTGGCAATTGGTCCTTAGGAGACTATTTCAAGGAAGATGCAATTAAGTTTACATTTGAATTTCACACAAAGATCCTGGGAATCCCCTTAGAAAGATATGCTGTGTCTGTTTTTGAAGGAAATTCAGACTCTCCTAAAGATGAAGAATCAGCAAATGTTTGGATGTCTCTAGGAATTCCAAAAGAAAAAATAGCATTTCTTCCAAAGAAAGATAATTGGTGGGGGCCTGTAGGCCTGACCGGCCCATGTGGTCCAGATACTGAAATGTTTTACTGGTCAGATTCGTCTAAAGCTCCAAAAAAATTTGATCCCTCAAACAAAGGATGGGTTGAAATAGGAAACAATGTCTTCATGCAATATATTAAAGACGAAAAAGAAGACTATCATCTTGCCAAACAAAAAAATGTTGATTTCGGCGGAGGAGTAGAAAGAACACTTGCAATTCTTAATGGATTAGAAGATAACTATCTTTCCTCAATCTTCCAGCCAATAATAAAAGAAATTGAAAACTTATCAAAAAAGAAATACAACCAAGATGAACAAACAACAAAGGCCATGAGAATAATTGCAGACCATATTAGGGCAGCGGTTTTCATCCTTGGCGATATAAGAGCAATAAAGCCAAGTAATGTCGGACAAGGCTATGTCTTAAGAAGGCTTATAAGAAGAGCAATTCGCTATGGCCGCATTCTCGGCATTTCCAATTTCACTCCCAATGTAGCAAAATCAATTCTCCCAGTATACCCAGATTATCAGGAACTGCATCAAAACCATAAATTCATAACCGCGCAATTAGAAGAAGAAGAAAATAAATTTAACGCTACTTTAGAGAAAGGCTTAAAGAAATTCAATGAGGTCGCTCAGGATTTAAAATCAATCATTCCCGGAAAAGAGGCCTTCCTTCTCTTCCAAAGTTATGGTTTCCCTATTGAAATGACTCAAGAACTGGCCGAAGAAAAAAGCCTGCAAGTAGACTTGGAAGAATATAACAAAGAATTTGAGAAACACCAGGACTTATCAAGGACAGCAAGCGCAGGAGTATTCAAATCAGGACTAGCAGATGATTCTCAGGCTGTAAGAAAACTCCATACTGCAACTCATCTCCTCAACGAAGCATTAAGGCAAACTTTAGACAAGGATATAAAACAAAAAGGATCCAACATTACTTCTGAGAGATTGCGATTTGACTTTAACTTCCCAAGAAAATTAACTGAAGAAGAAATAAAAAAAATTGAGTCTTGGGTAAATGAAAAAATAAAGGCCTCTCTCCCTGTAAAAAGAGAGGAAATACCTCTAGAGGAAGCTCTTTCTTCAGGCGCACAGTCAGAATTTGGAGCAAAATATCCTGAATTAGTATCGATTTATACAATTGAGGATAAAACAAATCAAAATGGCTGGTGTTCAAAAGAAATCTGCACCGGCCCTCATGTCGCAAACACAAATGAACTCGGCCATTTCAAAATCTTAAAGGAAGAATCAAGCGCCGCAGGAATAAGAAGAATCAAGGCTGTTGTGGAATTAGAGCGCCTCTGAGGGGTTTTAGTCACTCTAAGGAGAATAATAGCCATCGACTGACCAACCTTCGTTTTACTCGATAATTGTAACACTCATTATTAGCAGAAAATTTTAGCGTCAGATAATATCATTTTAGAAAGTCTCTTTATAAATCTCTGAAATACTAAATTCGCCGAAAATCTTATATACTACCCAATACTACTAAGTAGTATGGAGAATATAAGCCTAAAAATAGAAGAGAACTTCCTCAAAGCAATAGAAAAAGTTATGCAAAAACATAATTACATGACTAAAACTGAATTCATTAGAGAAGCGATAAGAGACAAGATAAGAAAGCTAGAGGAAAAGGAGATTCTAGAAGACAAAGAATTAATGTCACAAGTAAAGTTAAGCGAGCAAAACATAAAGAAGGGAAAGGTCAAAGAATTCAAATACTGATCAATAAACTTTATGACTTCCCACTGCAAGGATAGTTATTCTTTTCTTTTCATCATCAATAACATAAATCAACCTTATATTTGAGCCAAGCCAGCAAGCCCACTTTCCAGCAAGCGCCCCGTGCAATGGATGAGCGCCATTTGCCTTTCTAGGATCTACTTTCAATCTGTCAAGCTTATCTTTAATATCCCCCCTTAGAGAAATATATTGCCTCAACTTCTTTTCAGTTTTTGTATTGGCTACAGCCAGTTTATACATCCACTTTCATATATTAAGAATTATATAAATCCTCAGAGACCCTTGCTTCTGGAATTAGAAGAATCAAAGCAATAGTCGAATATTCTGGCTTGTTATAATCTATCTTGTAATCCTTGTTTGTACATTTCTTTGCCCCTGGATTGTTCTTCCCCGAGCAAGAAAGTTGCGAGAGGCAGAGCTCCCTCACTCGAAGAGTCATATGAGTCAAGGCTAGATCTCAAATGCTCATCATAATTTGGGCTTTCAGTTCTTTCATTTGTTTCCATTTTCTATTCCTCCTTACACTTAATTACTGCCTAAAGAATTCTATTTACAAAAGCCTTACAATCCATTATGTCAAGAACCAGCCACTAAAGTGGCTGGCGTGACAAAGGCTGGTTCTTGAGCATGCTCAAGAATTGAGTTTTCTGTATCTCACCACTAAAGCCTCAAAAACTTTTAGTTTTTGATGGTCATCAAGAATCCAAAGATTATTGAGATAACGAGTTTTAGAAAACTCAATTCTTGACATATAAAAATTGAGGAGCAATGTCGTAAGGCGCTATAATTAGTAAGCCTTAGACACAATAGAAAACACAACTGCATTAATCATATTCACAATGCTAATTTGTGTGTTTTCCATAGAAAAGGAAGAATATTAAAGTATATAAGATTATCGTTAGATATGTTAAAAGAATATCAAAGATCAATAAAGGCCCTAGGTTGGACTATTGCAGGCCTTATCGTCTCCCTATCTATAATAAATGCTGGCCGTTTCTCAGTTTTTGGCTATCCTCTTCTCGTTCTCTCAATACTTATGGCATTACTAACAATAAAAATATTTTTGGAAGAAAAAAGACAATTGTCTAATCAAAAGAAAAAGAGATAAACAAACACTCCTGCTGCCAATAACAATGCATAAGCTCCAAACCACCTTAAATTCTTTTTAGATGTTAAGACTGATTTAAACATCCAATGCATTACGCCTAAGCCTACAATAAATGAAACAAGAGAAGCCCATATTAAGCTGGGAGGCAATCTTTCATTTCCAATTGCAAGAATATTTGCCCCAAATATAACTGGAATAGAAAGTAAAAACGAGAATCGCGCAGAAGCTTTTGGACTTAATCCTAACAGCATTCCAGTAGACATTGTGCTTCCGCTCCTGGAGATTCCGGGCAAAATAGAGAATATTTGGACAATGCCAATTATTAAAGAATCCTTCGCGCTAAGTTTGTCCTTGCTCTTATCCAAGTCTAAAGTAGAAATAAGAAGCAATAACCCTGTTACCCCAAATCCCAAAGCTGCAAGGTATAAATTGTTAAAAGCTCTTTCAAAAACATCTATAAAAAGAAATCCTATAATTCCTACAGGTATGGTTGCAATAATCAAGAATAAACCTGTGCGCCCGTTCTCAGTCTTGAAATCGAGCCGAATGACATCCTTAATAATGTCTACAATATCCTTACCAAAATAAACAAAAACAGCCATAAGTGTCCCAAAATGCAAAGCAACTTCAAAAGTCAGACCTCCCTGATATCCAAGCATCTTCTCAAAAAGCACAAGATGCCCTGAGCTGGAAACCGGGATCCACTCCGTAATACCCTGAACAACAGCTAATATCAATGCGGCAATAATCTCATTCATCTCTCTCAGCATAAAACTACATTAATAAATATTCTTGCATTGAAAAACAAATAAAAAAAGAAAAAAAATAATCTATTTTCTGTTAAGAGCCTATCCACATAGGTAATAAATTCTGAATCGACAGATATAAATATCGCCTAAAACTTTAATTTACGTTCTCTCTTTTCTTTTCTCTCTTGTGAGAATGGAGACCGATGAGAAGTCGGAAAAGA